>Ga0307514_10000076_pt1 | contig 263584 bp, 264 predicted proteins | sample 16_EM_MG_FD_203088 | JGI IMG/M metagenome (GOLD analysis project Ga0307514, IMG submission 203088) | Populus trichocarpa ectomycorrhiza microbial communities from riparian zone in the Pacific Northwest, United States - 16_EM | ecosystem: Host-associated > Plants > Roots > Unclassified... | reverse complement strand
ATAGTATCTTCCTTTATCTGTAACTTCCTTGCTTTGACTCTAGGCATTGTGGTTGTGGGTGGAGGTTGTGGTTGTGGTTGCTGCCCGGCTTTTACTCCGAAGATGGTGTGTCGTCGGGGTGTTGCATTGCCCGGTCGTGTTGCATGGCAGGGTAACCTATGTTATATATATAGAGAGACACAGATAATACATGTTACATTATGATGTAGTGAATCATGTGATTGTAACAAAACTAATATGATCGATGAAATGCCTTGTGGTTATGGAACCCTAATAACCACTCACTGGTGTGAGAGTATGGCATCAAGTCTCCTGCAGAGCTTTTGCAGTGGTTTCAGCTGCTCTCAAAGTCTCCTGCAGACTCACACAGAGGTCTCAGCAGCTCCAAAATTGGACTATCCTAATAGTCAAATCTTGTAGCATCCTGAATGCACCTCCATCATGGCTACTGTTAGCAATGGTTTCATTTTCGGACCTTTTCTTATATTGAGGTTCCAAGAAAACCCGGACCGGGACGGTTCGGTCCGGGCTTGTACCAAACGGTTCACTCAATTAAGTCCTTGAATATTGGTCTGATAATTTAGTGGTTGGTATATGAAATATGGAGCTTCAGATGGCGCATCTTTTGGCGGTCTCCGATTTTTGATATCATCAAAACTCAGCAAGCTGCTTTGAAATTATTGTCATTTTTGTCCGAAAAACAAGGTTTTTCGGCTGCCACTTGCTGAGATTTAAAGATATCGAAAATCGGAGACTGCCAAAAGATGCGCCGTGCTAAGCTGCATATTTTACATACCAAACACTAAACACTCTGATCAACATTTGTGGCCTTAAAGTGATGGTTTGCTTAAAAAATCATCGATTTTTGATGTGGTAAAGCCGTTGCCACCCAGACCTATAAAACCGGCCGGGTCCAAAACTGGAACCGTTGCTAACACTATGATTCATGGCAGGTGGTTTCAGAAGCATGTGCGAATTCTCTTGCCGAGTCTGAGAGAACTTTGCAATGCTCCAGGGCGGGGGGGGGGGGGGCTAGGAGCATCTGGAAGTACTTAGAAGCACTGGTGAGAGCTACCAGAGTGTCTGGGAGGTTTGCATATGGCTTCCGGACTTAATTACATTTTGCTGATGTAGCGAGACAAAATAGGGGATACTTAGAAGGGATACTCCTAGTTGAGTGTATCTTGGAGTCGATTCCTCCTGCGTTACATATTAGAACATGGAACCAGCTCAATGGTGAAACAGTTACTGGGAAAAGAACACATTACAAAGTTAAATAAATTAGTACAGTCAGAAGTTTCTGAATTGACAAGTACAACCATTGATGTGACAGCTCTGGCTATACTGAAGTGACAAGGCAGTCGAGGAATTACAATAGTAAGTTTGCAGAGGAACTTCATATTCGACAGTTATATCTTATCAATATTTGCAAAATTGACAGACACAATGCTCCAAACTCATAGAAAAGGAATTCTCAACTGCCGAATTTCACCAAGACACCTGGAATCACTATGTTATGTAAAGATTTGTTCTGGCTTATATTGCAAGGAATGCTATAACAAACCTAGAGTTACGACAGTCATATATTCCATTACGCAGTAAACTAGTGTTTCACAGTGGCACGTGACCCCAGGCCAGGTAATGCCCATTCTATATAGTCGGCTCGCCACGAGCCTTAGATCTCTAGCGATAATCCTACTATACATCCACATCTACTATCACTCGCATCCACATTTGCAACCGTATTTCTATAATTACCACACGTATGTCTATGAGGCTGAATGCTGGCGTACGTGCCCTTACACTATTATCGTTTTTCTAGTGAACGGATACGTTTTGCTCACGGGATTTCACGAGTTTACAACTTTTCTGACGTGCGACACCACTGAGTCAACAATTGGGAAAACAGCTCTTTAAACAAGATATCGAAGCATCATTACTGCGATGCACAGAGTATTGATCATTCCATCATTCAATTGAGCCACCTGACGGCAGCAGAGTAGAGCTCAGGGGCGAGTTGGCACACAAAGCGCCTCACTGGCAATGACGACGATATTCACAAGTATAGAACATGACTATTCAACTCTGCCAATGAGAGAAATCGCACATAATCAACCTATTCGAGTTCGAATACAATTCCTACGAGTTAATTGAGCACGATCATCAGCCTGAGATGCTGCAACTGATGGAGTGATCTTACCCCTGAATCGGCAATACCGAGAATCAAAGTCAAAGTTGAAAGGTGATATACTGGTCATCACAGTTCCAGCACAGGATCCATCGCAGCTATGACCACATTCCTTCTATTTGAGCGAAGTGCACCTATTTCAGTTCGCATGTACACCTACAGCTCTAGCAACCTCGACAAAACCCACTTGCAGAAGCATTCTACGGTGACTTATACCTACAGATACAATACTCGAGCGAAGTAGCATACCTACGGAAGAGGATCAGTCTATGAGTGAAGCACGCTTATCGCCAAGTACATTTGCACAAGCAAAGTCCACTTATGGAGAAGACACCCTACAATTGAAGCACATTTACGATGAGAAGCTTTCCCTCGATTGAAGTGAACTTATAGTGGCCATTCATTGCGCTGAGTGACGTGCATTAATGAGTACAATTACTATGGACAATCGAAGTCCACCTACCATACGAAGGATTTTCACCTGCAATTACATCACCGGCAACAGAGGCAACACATGACTATTATTACCTATGGACCGAATATGCCCTGGACTTCCGGCAACACCCATGGCTACGGCAGAGACGACATCAATGATCCAAGACTACGACCTCCAGAGGCACCACGTTCAGGACACTAATTGGAGAATCCAATCGATCGCAGAGATATGGATAATACGAGTTTTCATTAATGCTGGGACCCATTCCACGGTACTCAGTCAATATATATCTATACCAGCACAATCAGGAATTAGTATTATTAAGCGGCATACTTTACCAGTCTTTATGGCAATATAGATTGGACTCAAAATTACAATTGGATTTGCTGGATGTGCCCATCTTCATGTACGATGTGGTACAGAACTGGTGCGGTTTTGGGCCCAAACCCGGTTATGGTCGATTGGTTACTGCACCGGCCTTACCTTCATACAATATACTTCTCTCGCAGCCTCCTTAATGGGCTGCCCATGAGCAAGTTAATATGTGGATGCTATTGAGCGGCGGAAACATGTCTGTAGCACTATATGCTACCTAGACAATCGCGGTGAGGAGTTCTTCTCCACACGCATCAAGCTTCTGGAGCGTCACGGAACATACCTCTCCCGGGGATACCAACTCGGGGACCGCATGATGACTGTCAGCTAGATGGCAGTTATCATGGCATTCACCCAACGGTCTGGGGTTTGCACCAGTTTGCTGGAAGCTGCTGTATAGGGACCTATGGATGCGGCATCGTGAGCCAGCAGAAGTGGTAGCCCTCGCAGGCTGAATGGGCGAGCAAGGAGCAGCGGCGGTAGTTGCGGCAGACTGGGGTCCACATGGGAATCCGGAATGACTGCTACCGGCTCGCCGAGACACGAAGGGAGTGACTGTACAGCAGGGATGATTCCTTTGTGAGCGAACTGTTAATGGCAAGGCCTTCGGGACTTCCCTTGCACCTCTTCCATCCTTGCTCTTGATTGTTTTGACTAACATGGATGGAGCAGATTCAGAGCTGTAAAACTCTGTGTGGGTCTGCAATTCAGAGATAATGCCGACACACGAATGACAATTGAGATCGCACTTAGGAGCACTGAAGACTTATGAACAACAATTGGAAGTCCTGGCACAAGTACACCATACTGGCTGAGCGACGATGAACTCACAGAGTGAGAGTTTCAATTACTGGAACCAACACAGAATGGGTTAACCCCCGACAGATACGAGAGAATGATGTTGGAAAGGTACTTATCGAGAAAAGAGCTGTCATTGAAACTATGAGAATTGGACTTACGAGTGCCGATATGCACATCCCGGAGATGCACGAAGATGGATAACAATCAATCTTTTGAGTATAGTGATATATACGAAGTTATGTGGAATTCTACCCTATCTAATATACTTACATTCAATGAAAATGACAATCTACAAGACTAGCAATTGTGTGCAGAGATGCAGATATACGTACCGACGACCTTGCTATACCGAGTACAATTCCGACTACCATTCAAGAGACCAAATCATGTGCTGTATGGCGGAGATTACCACGCCTAATACAATGCCCATTACAATGCCAAATACAATGCCAAATGCAATGCCAAATTTGTTCCAATCCCGAATCAGATCCCGACTTGGACTCGGCGATCACGAGCTACGGAACTACAATGACAATTGACAACTACAAATCGACTTCAGAATTAACCCTGAATTAAGCCCTTCCAATCGATATACCCTACGAAGCAGAATGCGATTAGTCGCCGCAGAGCAATGATTTCCAAAAGAGTACGATTCCCGTACGGGAATTGCAACCCCTACCGCAAACAATTAACGTACCGTAAGTGCAGAACGAAGCACCGTGAGATACATTCACCAATTGAGAAGGCTAGCAGCGGCCGGTACACCTGGAGACGAATCGACTAGTGGACTGAGAGAACTATGATAAGTGCACGGAGTCAAGTGATGGCAAGCACACCTACAGAGAAATCAACAAGCACACCTAGTGGAGAGCCAGAGAGCGCACCTTGCGATCTGAGATGATCAGCTCACCCAGCATACAACGGATATCCAGTATACCTGCAAATGCACCCGACAGATGATAAGTCAAGCGAGCCTGATACATGCTGAACATATGCAAATACAGATACGGAAAAAGTTCCAAACGAGACACGGAATAACAGGAATATGACCACCGAGCGTAGTGAATAGCACACCGAATCACATCACAAGAGACAGCCCAGATAATTACCAATGAGATCACCGAGATCTTACAACGATGGACATCACTGCCAAAGGACTTCACATGGAGATTGGATGAGAGGATTACCAGGAGCCCTACCGTACCAAGCCACTGACCGAGATGTTTACCGAATGGCGTACCGGAGGTTCAAGAAACTATCACCGAACGACATACCGAACTCAATGCCGAACCACCTTGCCAGAGGCCTATCAAATGAGGACCGAGAAGCCAATGGATATTCTACCGAAGCTATCTACTGAGATGGCCAAGAGAAATCAACGAAGAACGCACCGAAGCTATCATCGAAATGACTTTCACCAAGACCCTACCAAATGCCGAATCAAGAGATGCCGAGATCTGCATATGCAATGTAAAATGCAGCTTTCCAAGAGCAGAAGCGCGCTCCTGTCATAGTGAGTATAATCACCTACTGTCTCGCTTACGTGTTAGATATGGATCAATAATATACCGCCCACGTCCAATGAAATTGGCCACTGTTCTACCACCCTCGAATGGTCACCAGCAAGTCACATATGAGAACTGACAGATATGATGATGCCAGGAGCGGAAGTACACATCAATGTCAAAAGTCATGACGAGATCCATGATGATCGACTTGTTCCCAATATTACCCCAGCCAATTCCAACGATGGCCTATGCCCAGACTCAACTTTAAGAAGCGAAATCCAAACCAAATTATATGGTGAATCAGAGATTACAATTACAATCCCGAATCACCAATGAATCACAATTCCAATTCGGAGATCCAAGTTACACTACAACCGAGCGACAATGGCAATCGACAATTGATGATGGAGAAGTCGTCGACGCAGAAACAAATTTTCAAAGAGGAAGATAGCCATGTCTACACGATGAAGTCCTACCGACAAGTCGAAGCCCACCGAGAGGCAGTCTACCGAGACTCGCACCAAGAAATCGACAAAGATGTCTACATCGACCAAGAGTCTACTGAAGCCTCCTATGGAGAGCGTGCACCCATGAAGTCAACCAGATGGTTACTGAAGCGGACTTCGAAAGATGATTACCGAGTCAAGCAACAACGACGTGTCAATGCCAGATGCTGATGACTACCGGCTGCAAGAGATATTGTATAGAGCATGCGAAAGCACTGCACGAAGCCTCAAGAGAGCACAGGCCCGCTTGAAATTGTTAAGTATATCCATCTTTAGAGAAGCTCACTTGTTTGGTGTCGACAAATGAGACGAGGCTACACACGATGCAATTGACCTATACGATTGATGATTACTGATGGTGATGAACGATGACGGCAGCGAAAGCACCCATCAATGCCAAGTCATGAACGGAAGCTCTACCACCCTTATGATCCTAACCAAGAACCACACCAATATATGAACCATGCCGAAATATGAACCACGCCAACATATGAACCATGAGTAAGATACTGGATGGCATGTTGGATGCCGGATTAGTTTGGGAGTGGAGATAAGGAGAAATTGAGATCCGAGACTTGGGAGAGGAGGAAATGGGTCAATAGTGTTTCGGAACTCAGGACCGGAGGACAGTAATCAATTGGGCTTTCTTTTCTTCCGTTTCTTCTCTCTTCTCTTCTCTTCTCCATACTTCTTTACTTCGTTGGATCTCGGCCCAGTACAAATGGCGTCGGCACGGGTTTTTACAACCTCTGGATCACAGCCAGGTGGAGGTCGAGTTTCCCCATGCGCCGGATCAACCGAAAGGCTACCGTGTGGTGCCAATCAGTAGCGGGACTTTTGCCTTTGTATGAGTACGTACGCGGCATGATTGTTCAATGCGTCCTTTCCTTTCCTTTTCGCTTGTACAGTTTATGCAGCCCAGGAGGTCTGCGCCTAAAGAGGGGGATACTGTAATGGCGGCACGTGACCCCGGGCCGGGTAACAGCCATTCTACCTAGTTGGCTCGCCATGAGCCTTAGATCTCTAGCGATGATCTTACCATACATCTACACCTAATATCACTCGCATCCACGTTTGCAACCATATTCCTATAATTACCACACATATGCTTATGAGGCCGAACACTGATGTACGTGCTCTTACATAGTACTTCTGTTATATTAGCCACAATGCAAGACCAACAATCTGTGACGCTCCATTGACGCTCATTTTCAGGATCAGGCAGGGAGTGTGTTGCTAGTGTTTTTGCCCCTAAAGATGGCCAATATCTCATTTATGGATGTTTGCAACCAATCGCAAGTTAGATTACCCAAGATGCAAGACCAACAATCATAGATGCCCAGTTGATGCTCATTTTCAGGATGGGGCAGAGAGCGTGTTGCTTTTGTTTTTGCTACTGAAGGCAGCTAATACCTTATTTATAGATGACTGCAACTAATTGCCACTTCGGTTACCCAAGATGCAAAGCCAAAAATCATTGACACTCCATTGATGGTTATTTTCAGAATGGGGCAGTGACCGTCCTGTTAGTTATTTTGCCTATCCAGGGATGTAATACTTTGGTTTTGCATAGCAGCAACCAAATTGCGTTGCAATTACAGTACTAACAAGACCTATAATCGTTGATGCTCCATTGATACTTATTTTATTGCATTGTCCATTCAACATCTGCTGCCATCAATAATTGCATTCATAATGATTTGACATTATTGGTTGCACATCAGCCTGATCCAGACTCAGCCCTTGGGCGAAGCGGAGCTTAGTAATATTCTTGCACTTGTCACTCTCATCCGGTTAGAATCTATACCTCTAGCCAAATGACTCTGTTTGCCTGTTATACTTCTGTTCATTAACTAATATTCACAGGCAACTGCTCAATATTCTCCCATAATATTTCTCTATATGGTATTCTTAGTCAAACTACATGAAGAACCTGGTGAAAATACATTGACTCATTCTGTTCTACTTTTTCTTGATCCCCTTACTTCTCCTCGTTTCCATTGTACCGACTGTCATCAAATCGTTCCCAGCCTTGTTTCTCGACCTCCGTGTTGACTGAATCAATCTGGGAACAGCCAGTGCAGAACTCACATCCCTCTGCTCTTGGGTTTCTGAATGCCTGACACCATTGTTGAGCTCTATCTCGGATGCACTGTCCGCCTCCCAGTCTGCTTCGTTGTCATTTGGATTATCGAAGTCTCCATTCCGGTCAAGCCAATTTTTGGTGTCTAAAACGCGTTCAGGTGCACTATGCTTATCACTTTCGGCAGGATGGTAGTCAATTCGTTTGATTCGGCAGACATTCAGTACTTTTGTTCGTCTTCCAGGGAGGTTCTTTGCAGACAAAGCTGGAGGCACAGGTAATCCTTCCGACAGTTTAAATGCAGCCCCACCATCATGTTGAAAGTTTGACCAGGAAGCTATGATGATCTCTTCAGTATCTGAAATGTAGCCTATGGCGGTCATTTGGTTGTTTTGAGCGCGAGATTCCTTCTGTGGAGCATCTATGTTCAGGTTGCCCTGCCACATCTCCAAAAAGTCGTGGACCTCGGCGATTCTGTGCAATATCTTTTGCTCTTCTTTTCACTTCATTTCCAAGTCATTATCAGTATCTGTTGTATCAAATACTGAATCAGCAAAATGTAAATCGGTCCGGAAGCCACACACACACCTCCCAGACACTCCGGTAGTCCTGACCATTGCTTCTAAGTACTTTCAGATGCTCCCAGGCCCCCCTGGAGCTTTGCAAAGTGCTCTCAGACTCTGCAACATCAGCAAAATGTATTTTAGTTACTGGAAGCCTCCAGGAGTGTCTGAGAGGATGTGGAGTGTAAACTTGGATGCGTCGATTTCAGGAGAGTATCAGACCCTAGAAGGGCATTCCTGCTGGCCTTCAGAGTAACTGGGAGCGCTGGCAACAAGCCTGGGAACGCTGACGACAATTCTGGGAGCACCAGGGAGCGTCGGTGACAAACCTGGGAGTGCCGGCGACATGTCTGAGAGCACCTGGAATCACAGTAGAGCAGTCTAGGAAAAACAACATCTTCTTTGGGAATGCTGCTGGTGCGCCTGGAAATCATAGCTACTGTATTCAGTTTGTATTCTCATCTATGTATCTATGTATCTATATAGCTACCCATCTACACACCGTACATTTGGACTGGCTGCAGGCGGTGTTTGAGAGAGATTTGAGGTGCACCTGCAAATGACGATTGAGTGAACTGAGAGATACACTTGGTGGCGGTTATTGTGTCAATCTAGAGGTGCACTTGGAGACCGTGATCGAGCGAGTTTGGAGATGCACTGCGAGGCCATGATTGAGTGACCTCAGAGATACACTTGCAGCCTGTAATCAAACGAGTTTGGAGATGCACTGGGAGGCCGTGATTGAGCGAGTTTGGAGATGCACTTGGAGGCCGAGATCGTGTAACTCAGAGATGCACTTGGAGGCTGGGATCGAGGGAGTTTGGAGATGCACCGGAAGGACGTGATCCAGTGAACTCAGAGATGCACTTGGAGGCTGTAATCGAACGAGTTTGGAGATGCACTTGGAGGCCATGATCAAGCGAGTTTGGAGATGCACTTGGAGGCCGAGATCATCTGACTCAGAGATGCACTTGGAGGCCGTGATCGAGCGAGTGTGGAGATGCACTGGGAGGCCGTGATCGAGTGAACTCAGAGAGGCACTTGGAGGCTGCAATCGAACGAGTTTGGAGATGCACCTGGAGGCAGTGGTCAAGCGGGTTTGGAGATGCATTTGGTGGCCGCGATCGTGTAACTCAGAGATGCACTTGGAGGCCGTAATTGAGCGAGTTTGGAGATGCACTTGGAGGCCATGATCGACCGAGATTGGAGAACTTGGAGGCAGTCAATAGGAGGCGTGCCGGGTGCTGAGACTCTATTCATCATTTAGTTAAGTCGCAACCATGGGAATGTGATGAGGTGACTTTACCTTTGAGCTCTTGTGGAGAGCTGGCTGGTGGCTGTCGATCTTGTAGGGAGGCTTGCTGGACGCTGAAGCTACATTCAGTGGTCAACTCGTGATCGTGAGAATGAAGGGATGACAGACAATCTTGGGTGTATGCTGTACTTGGTGTATGCTGTACTTGGTGTATGCTGTACTCGGTTTATACTGTACTCGGTGTATGCTGTACTTGGTGTATGCTGTACTGGGTGTATGCTGTACTGGGTGTATGCTGTACTGGGTGTATGCTGTACTGGGTGTATGCTATACTGGGTGTATGCTGTACTCAGTGTTAACTCATAAGCATGGCATGGAGAGATAGAGAGGGATCACTTAACATTGTGTTCTGCGATGATGGTAGAGAAAGAGAGATGGGGGATGAACATGGGAACGAATAAGGAGGATACGAGCGGACATGAGAAGTCAGAGGTACGACTCGCCTGATTGGGTTTAGAAGACCTCGAATTGGTGTTTTTACCCACCGGATCAGGAGTAGTACCAGCCGTATCAGGAATGATCAATTGAGTCGCACACAACATTCTCTTAAGTCCCAGTTTCTCATGATGATTTCCCCCATCTCCACTCATCTCTCTCTTTCTCTACCATCACCTAAGAACACGAAGTTACGTCATCCCTATCTATCTCTCCATGCAATGATCATCAGTTAACACTGAGTACAACATACAACGAGTACCATATACTCCGAGTACAGCATACACCAAGTACAGCATACACCAAGTACAGCATACACCAAGTACAGCATACACCAAGTACAGCATACACCAAGTACAGCATACACTGAGTACTGCATCATCCCATGATCGACTGTCTCCCGCTCCCAGCCAGTCCCTCATCTCTCGGCATGCCGTATTGTACTTAACTCTCTACATTGCCACGGTTACGAGTTAACCAATGAATAGAGTCACAGCTGCCGTCGCATCTCCCTCCTGATCTACCGCCTCCAGATCGACCACCTCCAGGTACTCCTCCAATCTCGATTGATCATGGCCTCAAAGTGCATCTCCAACCTCACTTAATCTCGGCCTCCAAGTGCATTTCCAAACTCGCTCAATCACGTCCTCCAAGTGCATCTCCGAGTTCAACTTGATCTCGGCCTCCAAGTGCATCTCTGAGTCACTCGATCTTGGCCTCCAAATGTATTGCCAAACCCGCTCGATCACAGCCTCCAAGTGCATCTCTGAGTTAACAGATCTCGGCCTCCAAATACATCTCCAAACCCGCTTGATCACGGCCTCCATGTGCATCTCTGAGTTACTCGATCTCGGCCTCCAAATGCATCTCCAAACCCGCTCGATCACAGCCTCCAAGTGCATCTCTGAGTTCAACTCTATCTCGGCCTCCAAGTGAATCTCCAAACTCACTCGATCGCGGCCTCCATGTACATCTCCCAGTTCAAACAATCACGGCCTCCAAGTGCGTCTCTAAGTTCTCTCAATCAGCGTCTCCAGGTGCGCCTGCAATTACGCTCCAGTACCGTCTGCCGCCAGATTGGCCATATGTATATATATAGAGAGACTTAGATAGATGTTCCGACCCATACGCCAAATGTTCCCATTGGCCAACAGGTCAACCGATTGGCAAAGCGGTTCATCTTTTGGTATACAGGCTAACCTATTGGCCAACAGGAAGATTTGGTGTATGGGTCAATCTACTGGCAAAGTGGCCAACCGGTGTACCAAGTTCACAATGCTATTTCCTTCCATAAAATTACTAGTATACACTCTCAGCGAGCCACTCAATCTATTCTACCTCCTGCCCCTGCACATGCCATCCCTTTGTCACTCTTGCTGTATTTTGTCCTTGAACTGTTGTATTGGTTCTCTTTCTTGCACTCAGTCATCTTGCACTCAGTCTGACAGCTGCCCCAGCTCGCTTTGGACCCAGGGTTCGATTTGCCAATGTGATTTGTAAGTGGCGATGAATTTCCGCAATCATACTCATCAGCATGACAGTATACTGAACGCTCAACTTGATTCTTCTTGCAGTGGCAGTGACCAGTGCATACAGCCTTGCAATTACAAGACACAGTTACTCGATTGCTGGTTGATTCTGCCACTGCTGCAGTGTGGAGTGTAATCTGCCAACATAAATATTTCGTTGAACTCCTGACCGACTCCATATGAAAAGCCTTCGTTAATCTGGGAGGAATCTGGAATGCCTCCTGTAAACACTGGGGTGCCAGTCGAAGTCAAGGTAGTCATTATTGTAGGCAAAGAAATTATAGTGGAGTTCGAAGAGACACAATGCTGGAGAAGTAGGATGGACACGATAATGAAGAAGTAGGGTGATGTAGAAGTTTAATAGTTGAAAAAATATCGTGCTTTACTGCACCTTCCTAACCTCCTCCCAGTCTCCTACTTGGCACCTCAGTCAGTTGGTGTATAAGTTGACCCATTCACCAAGCTGACAATTTGGCATATCGGTCGACCTGTTGGCCAACGGGAAAATTTGGCATATGGGTCGGAACATTTATAATACATGCCATATTATGATGTAGCAAAACTTGTGACTGTAACAAAGATGAATCTGATACACGAAATGCGTTGTGGTTATGGAACCCTAAGAACCACTGCTGTGAGAATACGGCAATAAGTTTCCTGCAGACCTGCGCCGAGGTCTCGGCTGCTGCAAAATTTGACTATCCTATAAGTCATATCTCATAGCATCCTGAGAATGCTCTAGCAGAGTCTGAGGGCACTTTGCTTAGCTCCAGGGGGGTCTGGGAGCATCTGGAATTACTTTGGAGCACCAGTGAGGTCTACCGGAGTATCTAGAAGGTTTGCGTGTGGCTTCCAGACTGATTTACATTTTGCTGATGAAGAGCATTCTCAGGTGCTCCTGACAGCACCTGCAGTTCTGGATGTACATTCAGGACGATATGATATTTGACTATTAGGATAGTCAAATATTGGAGCAGGGGAGACCTCCGCGCAGCCCTGCGGGAGACTGGGTGCCGTATTCTCAACGCAGTAGTTCTTAGGGTTCCATAAGTATACCGCATGTCGTCTACTTGTCTTTGTTACAGTCACAAGATTTGCAACCTCATAATATGGCATGTATTATTTACGTATCTCTATATATATACATATGGTCAATCTGGCCACAGTTGGTAGTCGAACATAATTGGAGGAGCACCTGGAGACGCCCATTGAGAGAACCTAGAGATGCACCACTTGAAAGCGGTTGTGGTGAAACGACGGAGCTAGAAGGCAGAGGGCCCAGCATCAACATTTCCCCACACCTCTCACGACATCCAAACGGAATTCGTGAGGCAGAGCGGTTCTTGTTGGAGGAGCGTAGGAAGAAGGTGAGAAGATACAATACTACCCAGCCGTGAGAATCCGCACAATTGCCTAGATCCACGAAATCTCGGAAAGAGCGAGTGAAAACAACAGTTGGGAGAGACAGAGTGTGTACTTTTGTTGTATGACAAGATGAGATGAAAATGAGATGATGCCTATCTACTCCGGGTCGCTCATTCCACCTCCGTGACCCCTGTATCTCCTTACACCCATCATCGCTCCTTAACCATGCACTTGGGGGCCGTGATCGTGCGAGTTCGAAGTTGCATCTGGAGGTCAGGATTGATTGAACTCAGAGAGACACTCTGAGGCCGTGAGCGAGCCAGTTTGGAGATGCAATTGGAGACCGAGATTAAGTAAACTCAGAGATACACTTGGAGGCCGTGATCGAGCGAGTTTGGAAATGCAATTGGAGACCAGCATTGAGTGATCTCAGAAATGCACTTGGAGGCCGTGATTGAGAGAGTTTGGAGATGCACTTGGAGACCGAGATCGAGTGAACTCAGGGATGCACTTCGCGGCCGTAATCAGTCAAGTTTGGAGATGCACTGGGAGGCCGTAATCGAGCAAGTTTGAACATGCACTTGGAGGCCGAGATCAAGTGAACTCAGAGATGCATTCCCAGGCTGTGATCGAGCAAGTTGGGAGATGCCCTTGGAGGCCCAGATGGAGTGAACTCACAGATGCACTTGGAGGCCATGAAGGATCCAGTTTGGACATGCACTTGGAGTCTGGGATCGAGTGCACTCAGAGATGCACTCCGAGGCCATGATTGAGCAAGCTTGGAGCAGTACTTGGAGGCGGTCGAATTGGAGGGAGGCACGATGGCAGCTGAGATTCTATTCATTCGTTAACTTGAAACTGTGGGAATGTTGAGAGTTGAGTACAACAACGTCTGCTGAGAGATGAGAAACTAGCTGGGAGCGGGAGACTGCTGATCTTGGGATGATGCTGTACTTGGTATCTGTTGTACTCAGTGTTAACTCATGATTATGGCATGGAGAGATAGAGAGGGATGACTTAACTTTGTGTTCTTAGGTGATGGTAGAGTTGAGCACAAGAAAGAGAGAGATCAGAGGAGATGGGGGAAATTATCATGCGAAGCTGGGACTTTTGAGAATTTCATGTGCGAGTCAATTGACCATCTCTGATACGGCAGGTAGATGTCCCGATCCGGCAGGTAATATCACCGACACAAGGTCTTCTAAACCCAATCATGCTAGTCCTATCCCTGATTTCTCATGGCCCCTTGTATTCTTCATATCATTCTCATCTTCATCCCCCAACTTTTTGTTTCGCGTTTTTTTTTTTTTTTATTATCGCAAGAACACAAACTTAAGTAATCCCTCTCTATCTCTCCATGCCATCATTGTAAGTTAACACTGAGTGCAGCATACTCCGAGTTCATCATACACCTATGATTGTCTGTCGTCCCTCTATTCTCACGATTTCCATGTGGTGTGATACAGAATATGTCATGTGCCACATTGGAGAGATTAGCGTACTTTGAGTGCGTTTCCTCTGGCTGTCGCCACCAGTCCGTGATGTCCGGGATACAAAATGTACTGCTAGTCTCCATTGGGTCGGTGAGGTAATAATAATAATTCTGATTAATTTGCCCCCTGTTCGGTGGCCTTTCAGGCAGTGAATTCAAATAGAGCCTTGCGGCTGTCAGTAATTGTACGGCGCGATCGCTTCCCCCGGGCCTCGTTTCAGCCACATTTTCAGGCATTAAGTATTCTTTGTCATCGCTGGCCAAATCGGATGGATTATGAGAAGATTGACCTGATCTTGAAGCCATTGCAGCAGAGGAAAGATTGTTGCATGGTATGCTTTCGGGTTTAGTGATGGGTAATCATCGATATTTGGCGCAGTATTCATTCTCCACATACTCCAGAAACACCTCCTGGTATTGGGCAGTATTGGATGTCTCGTCCTCAGGATTAATATTAATTCCCTTGGGCCACTTTCTAAACGATCACAACTTCAGGAATGGATTAACGATATATGCTGATATGAGAAGCATACCAGTCGTTAGAGTAACTGCAGTATAATTTTTGAACAGCTTGTGGTACGCAAACTTCACGGTGAAGTATAAGTCTTCCTTCCATTGGGTCTTCTTCTTGGCCGAAGCTCGCATAATGCCATCCATATGATTGAACATGTCGTTGTATACAGTGATAACGTGATGCAGAGTAACTGTATGCCTGTTCAACATCCACAGCATCCAGTACCGGAATCGCTTTAACACTTTCATGACATACTTGACGATAAAGTATTCATCCGGTGTTGTGAAGAGTGGCCGGTAATCACTGTATTTCGGATTCTTGAGCCACAAGCAGGTGAATTCTCATAATCGGTCGGCCTGCTCAAGCAACTCCAGTATCGAATTCCACCCTGTCTTCACATTCATAATAGGTAGTACCGCGATACTGACTTTGGCTTTTTGAGACTGAATGAACTCATCTCGACGACCAGGTGTCAGTGTAATCAATACAGCAAGCATTCTCTGCTATATAAAGGTCAGTTTCAGGACTTTCAAAATATCTTGAAATACGTACTTTCTCAATTATCTTTGCTAAACCTGGTCTCATGGCAGACACTTTGTTGATTCTAGCATTGCCCTCTTTTCGAAGTCTTTGACTCTTCCCAATATCAATACTTTCATTGTCTTCAAATTGGTGATTGCACTCATGCGCTTCCCAAGACTTGGTGTGGCCTTTTACAACCAGACTGCTCATGAATGCACCTGAAGTAAGCGGAACTACGTGCGCCATGCATGGTATGTGGGTTTTCAATGCAGGCCACTCGATTCCGGAGGCTACAAGGGTTGATTGCAATTCCTGAGATATCGAGTGATTTGAGGAAGCATTATAGGTTGCAATTCCAAGCAAATGGCTGTCGGTGAGCTTAATACGATCAAGAATTTCCTTCAAAAGTTTTGCTAGCTGTGCTCCACTATGTTGACCCTTGACCTATCATTCTTAATTAGCTTTCAAACATGGAAAAGAATTGACTATCAACCTCACCGAAAGCAAGTTGTACTTCGAACAGTGCCCAATGTCAATCTATATTGTACACAACAACCGAAGTTATGGCTAGTTTGTTCGTTGATGTCCACCCGTCTAAAGCGAAACTAACTATATTTCTTTATGGCAATTTCTTCTTAATTGCATCCACTGTCAGTGTGTATTCCCTCCAGCAAATGTTACTCAGCGTGCTGGCAGATGGCAGCACTAACTCGCTTCGTAATACATTGTCTGACCGTTGTAGCTCTATGTTTGATATAGAGTTCCATGGAATATGAGCTGAAACAAATCCTAATATGTTGTAGCGATTCTGGGTGTCTTGGTGAAATTCGGCAGTATGAAAGTCCTTCGCTGCCAGTTTGGAGCGTTTTGTCTGTCAATTCTGTCAATATGAATAAAACCTAAAGTCAAATGAGAATTTCCTTTGCAAACTTACAATTTGAATTCCACGACTTCCTTGTCTTTTTTGTATGGCTAAAGCTGTTTCATCAACCATTGAACTAGTCAATTCAGTACCTTCCGACTAAGTTAATTTGTTTAACGTTGCGATGTCTGATTTTGCCAGTTGGTGTTTCCCCATTGAGCTGGTCCCATGTTCTGATGGATGGCGAAGAACTTGATGACAAACGATACATATGATGCCAGGGCTGCTGGACTCCTCAATTCCGCAGTGTATATAGAATTGCCACGAAGGCACATGTCTTGAACCATTCCATGCAATAGGATGCTTCGAGCCTACATTCATAGAAGCCCACCAAGCATCAAATATGATTTCTAAAGTAAGGTCGTTCAAATCATGAATAAAGACATGTTCAGTTTTGGAAGATATCATAACCTCTAGCAACAATGTATTTAAAGATTGAGAATTCGACATCGTGGTAGTAAGTTGAGTGCTGGATAAGTAGACTTGAGTGGCTGTTAAATGCAATGTTAAAGTGAAGTAAAATGCTGGTTCCTAAATATTGACTTTTGAGCTACAAGCAAGGATAAAAGTCAGACCTATGAGACATGGCATGCATAGTTGTGAAGTTGAATATAGGGATATATACAGATGACTGATGGCTAATAACTTGATTTAGGAACATCACAGTGCAGTATGTTGCTGTGCAGCTTACTGAGCCCTCACAAAAACTTTTCATACTCCGTTGGCGTTCATTTTTAGGCGGCAGTTGCAATACTGTGCATAGCATTTTTGCCCATAGAGGTGGCTGATAGTTCAATTCCGGGTTAACGCCATTGTATTGCCCTTTGATTATCCATGTTGCAACACCAAAAATTGTTGACACACCATTGACGCTCATTTTTAGGAGGTAGTAGCGATATTGTTTGTAGCATTTTTGCCTACAAAGGCAGCTAATAGAATGCTTATAGGTTAACATCATTCCATAGCACTAAGATTATCCAAGATGCAAGACCAAAAATCATTGACACTCCGTTGACGCTGATTCTTAGAAGGTATTAGGGATATCCTCCCTAGTATTTTTGTGTATAAAGGCAGCCAATACTATGATTATGGGATAACACTCCTGCATAGCCATTTGATTATCCAGGATGCAACACCCAACAACATTGATGCTCGGTTGCTGCTCATTTTTACAATGCGGACATGATATCGTTTATAGTCTTTTTGCACATAAAGGCGGCCGAGAGGATTATTATGGGTTAATGCGGTTTCATAGCTCTCAGGTTGCCCAAGATACAAGACCAAAAATTGTTAACACTCCATTGACGCTGATTTTTAGGATGTAGTAGTATTATCATCACTAGCATTCTTGCCCATAAAGGTGGCCAATACTGTGATTATGGGTAAATGCCATTGCACAGCCCATGGATTATCAAAGATGCAAGACTAAAAATTGTTGATGCTCCATTGATGCTCATTTCTATAATGGGGCTAGGAGCGTATCGCTTGTCTTTTTACCTATTAAGATGGCCAATACTTCCTCATTGGGTGGATACAACTATGCAGCCATTTGATTGCTGAATGGGTACGACTGTAAACCATTGATGCTCTGTTGACGCTCACCTTGGAGCTCACCTTAGAGGCACACTAACAGTCATTGAGTGCTCAACAATTGTACACAAAATGCATATAATCTTTATTGGCAGCCAATATACTGTGTCTACGTATTATTATTTGCATCTAAAAGCTTTGAGACCTCTCAGTTTCATACCCACCACTATACACATCATCTGAATGATGAATGACGTAAGTGCATCACGTTTCTGCACTTTCAGCTGGCAATTTACGGCATAAAATTACATCCACTAGTTTTGGATAGATATAGCCCGACGTCCTCACCATTTCTTATCTACCACATTCTCCTTGATTTCCATGACATACTATAAGCAATTTTCAATATCTCAACCATGTGCAGGAGGTCTGAGCGGACAGTTATGCAGTTGGCTGCATGGATTAATGCAGCCTGACGGCTGTCATTGATCTGGGTTCAGGTTGCGCAATGACTGCTCCTTCTATGAGTCATATGACATCACTGACCTAATGTTTGTTAGTCAATTTCATCTCAAATTTAGCTTTTACTTTGTCATTTAACCCTAACAGGCAACACCATATAGTCTTTGTTGGTCATCGATCGACTTGATTTGGAGTCTAGAACTTTTGCATGGCCTGTACAACCCTTGCACACACTGACAAATAATCCTGTCTTACAATTTGGTTACTGAAATCTAGAAAAATCTGACACATAACAAAATAGGTACAAAAATTGCTTTTATTCGAGATATGTCATCAAAAACACCTATTTGGCTACCTATTCCTCAGGTGCTGCAGAAACCGTCACCATGTTGTCGTCCAAATCCGATTTCTATATGGTAATTGGCTAGGGACGCCATATACAGGGGTACAAGCTTCCAGGTTCAACAGGCTTCGCAATCTTCATCTGTGACGAATCGGGTACCATGTCAGGCATGAGATGTGCTATGTGACTGTGTGCCTGTGGTTTCACCGAACCCAGCCTCATTTGAGTACTTCCTGGTTGAGACGTCACTTGCGGCATTTTTGATTATCTGGGGACGATATCAAGACTCTGCATAAGTGCTCCATGTAAGTCATGGTTTAGGTGTAGTCATGTCTGTCTGTGGCTTCACAACTGCCGAAACATTCAATTTAGTTGTCCCATACTTCATATTTCTCTCATTGAAGTAGTCGGCCATGTCCGCCCATCTCGGTTCCATCAGTTTGTCAAGCCTCATCTGCTTCTGCCGAAAGCTTTCCATGTGGAGCTGTACTGATTTGGAGATTGTGCCCATCACCCAGCCAGGTTCGTCATCTTCACTCAGCTCACCAAGCTCTGTATCATCTTCTATATCCTCATCTTCCCCATCCTCCTCATTGTCAGAACATGCAAGATCGCTCAGACTGTCTCCGATAGCATTCAACATCTCCTCAAGTGTTTTTTCTGGCTTTGTGGTTGTCAATCGTGTGTTTTCAACATTTCAGATCTTTTCCTGCTCTTGCATAATCAGTCTCTCTGCATTTTGAACTCACTTTCTTGCCACAGCAGTCTCTCTCTCCACATGATCCTTGATCCATGTCTCTTTCGCTTCATTGCTTGAAAAGTGTGTTTCCCTTCTTTTATCCGCTGAAAGCTTCTGTTTAGATCATAACCTGCGCAATGCTCCCAATGCTCGGACCTGCTCTGCCTCCAAGCCACTCTTGCCTTTGGTTGCTGTATGACATCATCGTCTAGATTGTTTCATCGATTTGCTGTATTTGCCCGCCCGAAATGGAGAACAGTTCTTTTCGGAGCATTGTTTAAGGACACCTACCTCTATGTCCACCTGCAGACGTCTGATATAAGGATATGGTTGTACACGAGAGCGAGTGAGTATAGCTGGAGATTATAGTGGTAAGATATTCTATACTGATGTAAGTGTCGCAGCAGCAATCTATATACAATGGCTCTTACCCGGCCTCAGGTCACATGTCACTGTTATATTATCCCCTCTTTTGGCATTGATCTCCTGGGCTGCCAAAGCCGGTATGTGCGAGAAAAGAAGGACAGGGAAACAAGAATGAAACAATCACTCTACGTACACAATCGTACAAGCCCATAAGTCCCACAACCGATCGGTACAGCTCAATGGTGACCTTTCGGCGGATTCGGCACATGGGGAAACTCCACCTCCATTGGTAGGTCATAAAAGCCCATGCCGACGCCATTTACACTGGTCCGAAATCCAATCAAAGAGAAGAGATGGAAATGAAGAAACAAAGAACAATGAAACATCCAAACTGCTTCCGTGTCCTGTGTAGTGTTACCAACGGGTCCGGGTAACCCGCTAGCGGTCCGGGTTTGCACTGCAAAAACGGTTCAGTTCAGTTCCAGACCCATCCAAAAACCCGACCTGGCGCTTCTTGGCAGGCCAAAGTTGTACCCGTACCCGTCAACCCACGGGTTTTCCCAGGTTTGGCTAGACCCGTCAGTTCCAATCTCCGGTTCTCATTTTCGGGTTTTTCTATCTATGGTCGCAGTCTGATATGTTACTGTTATGTGCAAAATATTAACTTTGGTACATCATTCTCTTTATTTGTTTTATTGGCTGCCTTTATAATCAAAACAATGAGAGATGTGCTCCCTGCTGCATCCTGAAGTTGAGTGTGAACGATTTTTCGTCTTGCATCATTAGTAATATTTGCAGTCCAGAACAGCCACATTATCAGTTAAGGCAGTCATAAAGCCAGAAATGGATCAGTTTTCACCTGCGACTGCGCCGACAACATTTGGACAGCCGATCAAGATACATGATAGTGCCAGCGGAAAATTGCAATGCCGCAAGGAACATCCCAAGAATGATAGCCATATGAGATTAGCATACGGGAAACCAATATCTCACATAGGCATATTGGCTCTCATAACCGACGTGATATCCAATTTGTCACCAATTATGCAATTGAAGCCTGTGAAACCCATAAGCTTTTACCACTGCATATTTTCTCCCTATCTACTTACTATACAGGAAATGGATTCAGATGAACATATTGTATTGGCTCATAGGTTATCTGTACACTACCTGCACAATATGTGATTATTGACGACTTATCTCCGGAAAAAGTAATTAGTGTATCTATTTTGATACATGTCAGAATTTTTTTGATTTCAATGACTGTATTGTGAGATATGCTAATTCGTCTGTGCATGTACAAGAGTCATACAGGCCATATGAACATTCTAGACTCCAAACTGAGTTGATTGAGAAGTGATTAAAGCGATATCGTCCTGCCAATTATGGATAAGTGAGAACGTGCAATCTCAACTCGAGGTAAAATTGACTAACAAGGTTTCAGTTAGTGATGGCATACGAGTCATAGAAGGAGCGGTCAATGCGCAACGCGAATCTGAATGGATGACCATCATCATGTTGGATTCATCCATACATCCAACTACATCACTCCACATTCAGACCTGGTACACATAGTCAGGATTTTGGAAATTGCTTATGGTAGGTCATGGAAATCGAGGAGATCAAACTGGATATGGCAAAGTGAGCAAGTTGGGCTATATTAATGAAAAATTAGTGTATGGATCTATATGCAGTAAATTGCCAGCTGAAAAAGCTGAAATGTCACAGCGCTACGTTATCCATCGCTCAGAGAACATGTCATTCAGTTGATCACAATTTGATCTGCCACAAAGCTTTTGCATCCAACTGAGTATTGATACAAATTATACATTGGCTGTCAATAATGACTATATGATTATTTGTACAAAATTATTATCCATTAAACAATAGTTAAAACATGTTTAAGGTGAGTGTGAATGGAGGGTCAACGATTTTTGGTCTTGTAAGTAAGTTAATTGGAAAGCGAGGTGCATGCTGTCATTTATAACACATGTATTGGCTGCCTTGATAGGCAAAAGAAAAAGTGACAAGGACACAGCCCGATGTTGAAAATGAGAGTCAACGTAGTGACAATGATTTTTGGTTTTGTATATATGTTAATTGGGAAGCAATTTGCTCGCAGTTATGCATAACCAAAGTAGTGGCAGCCTTTATAGCCGAAAGAGAAAGTCATACGGTAACAGCCCCATTCTCAAAATGAACGTCAACGGAGCATCAATGATTTTTGGACTTGTAAGCAGCATAATTGGGAAGTGACTTGCACACTGTTATTCATAATTAACAGATTGGCAACCATTATATGCAAAAGAGACTGCGACACGGTGACAGCCACATTCTGATACCGAGCGTCAATGGCGCGTCAACAATTTGTTCTCTTGTGAGTATGTTAATTGGAAAGCGATTTGTTTGCTGTTATCCATAACCAACGTATCGGCAGCATTTATTGGTAAAAGAGAACTCGACACGGTAACAGTCGCATGCTGAATATGAGCGTCACCAGAGTGTCAACGATTTCTGGTCTTGTAAGTAAGTCAATTGGGAAGCAATTTTCTCGTTGTTATCCATAATCAACGTATTGGCAGCCTTTCTGGCCAAAAGAGAAAGAAACATGGTCACAGCACCATTCTGAAAATGAGTGTCAACAGAGTGTCAACAGAGTGTCACCGATTTTGGGTGTTGCATCTTGTGTAATTCAAGGGCTCTGCTACGGCATATACTCATAATCAATGTATCGGCAGCTGTTATGAACACAAGAGATCGTGACGTGGTCACATCCCCAGTCTGAAAATGAGCGTCAACACAGCGTCAACGATTTTGTGTGTTGCGTCTTGTATAATCCAAGGTCTGTGCTATGGCATTGATCCATAATCGAAGTATTGGCAGCCATTATAGGTAACATTGTGTGTGTCGATACTGCTACACCTTAAAATGAGCGTCAACACAGCGTCAACACATCATCAACAGAGCATCAAGAGAGTGTTAACAGAGTGTCAACAGAGTGTCAACGATTTTGGGTGTTGCATCTTGTGTAATTCAAGGGCTCTGCTACGGCATATACCCATAATCAACGTATTGGCAGCCGTGATGAGCAAAAGAGATCGCGACATGGTCATAGCCCCAGTCTGAAAATGAGCATCAACAGAGCGTCAACAATTTTGTGTGTTGCATCATGTATAATCCACAGGATGGGCTATGGCATTTACCCAAAATCGAAGTATTGGCAGCCTTTATACGCAATATCGTGTGTGTCAATACTGCTACACCTCAAAATGAGCGTCAACAGAACGTCAACAGAGTGTCAACAGAGCATCAACAGAGCATCAACACAGCGTCAACAGAGTGTCAACAGAGTGTCAATGATTTTGGGTGTTGCATCTTGTATAATTCAAGGGCTCTGCTAAGGCATATACTCAGAATCAACATATTGGCAGCCGTTATGCGCAAAATAGATTGCGACATGGTCCGAGCCCCAGTCTGAACATGAGTGTCAACAGAGCATCAACGATTTTGTGTGTTGCATCTTGTATAATCCAAGTGCTGTGCTATGGCATTTACCCATGATCAAAGTATTGGCAGCCTTTATAGGCAATATGGTCTGTGTCAATGCTGCTACACCTCAAGCATCAATGGAGCCTCCACAAGTTTTGGTCTTGTAAATAAGGTAATTGGTAAGTGATTTGCACACTGCGATCCATAACCAATGTATTGCCACCCCATATGCCCAAAAGAGAATGTAACACACTCACGGCGCCATTCTTATACTATCCGTCAATGCAGTGTCAACTGAGAGTCATCAATTGCTGGTGATGCAGATCGGGTAATGAAGGTGTCGCATGAATATTTGAGCTTATAATGAAACTATTGACCTCCTCCACGGTCAAAAATACAAATCATTCAAAGAAAAACATGAATTAAAATATTGTCCATCTTGCAACATGCAAAACATGCAAAATGTGATTTCTGGATGTCGAATAATCGATTTTGATTGAGTACTATAAGCAAATAGCAAAGGCAAGCATGTTATATGTATTTACAGATGGACCCGCTGTACAATGTCACGGCTTAAGGATGTATATGGGTACTTGGAGATTATAGGGGAAAGATCGGGATGGTGTGGAAGGAATTGTGTTATGGGAAGGCGGAGACGTTGGAAGACGCGGAGGAAGCGGGAAGATGGTGGCGGGATAATTTGTGATGATAAGGAAGTAGTTTGAGGTGTTGCGACATCGGACGATGTGGTGTGGTTGTATTGATAAGGAGTTACGTTGATGGTGTGTAAGATCATGGGATGAGATTCGGACGGTACATCGGGGCATCACGAATGATTCGAGGATGGCAGAGAAACTGTATATAAAGAGAGTGTTGCTAGCATTGGAGGATTTCCTTTTCTTCTCTCTTTACTCGTTCTCTTGAATAGTAAAGCAAGTTACGACTTTGAAATAGCTTCGACTCATGTCTTGTCGTGACTTCCTCGAAACGAATATCGAGCCTCTTGTTTCGTTTTCTGGTATCACATTATTGTCACCAATATCACCTACGTCCAACCCCACCCGTTACACTAGAACGAGTCTTACTATACGATACCTGTTATTCAATGTGCCTACATCCCTCGACTGGGTGTAAGTATTGTTCTGAACCTTGCTCTGTCTCTTGTTGGGTTTACCTAGCATCGAACCATCGTTGGATACACGTTTGCGACGATTGCATTGACGAGTTATTATGACTTACCAGATTTGATATCCGTCAGTATCCCCACAGATCACCATATTCGAATGCACAAATACGACAGTAATTGTACCTCACAAACGAATTGGTTTGATCTCACCGGAATTTGTTGTCTTGTATTTGAACCTGAACCTTTGAACGCCTTCGAGAGTATCGAAGCCATATTGACAGCAATCTTCAAGGAAGAGCCCCTCGAAGCTTATTTTTGGGAACAGTCAACTGTCCCCTCTCCTTGGAATACTTATTGGTCAGACGCGGCCAGAGAAGGCGGTGGACTCGATATTAATGATCCCGTATTTGGACCACATTGGACGAGATATTCAGGAGCACACTCCTGGTTTCCCTGTGATCCCGAAGAACCCTGTGATTGTGAGGGGCATAATTGTGCAGGAACTCATTCAACAATCGGACACGCAGCAGCAGCAGCAACAACAGCTAAGTCTTTGGGAGTTCTGCTGATTGTCGTAGTTCCTCCGACCCCGACCCCCTCCGAGCTCGACGCGTATAATTGGCACTGGTTGATGTGCTTGATTCGCTGCGATGTCAAGTTCAACAGAACCCCGAGCGGCCCTGGTATCCATCGAAGACCAGGGCACCATCATGGCGCTCATCGACATTGACAAAGACAACATAGGGACCGAACAGATGCGGGAGGCATTTGCGCAAACCCAGGAGGTAATAATGCGGGTGGCACAGTACTCCCAACCCATACGAGAAGTGCACAGGGTGTGCGAGCACCCAGAACAAATTATCGATCTGCAACGACAAATCACAGATTTGCAGACGAAGCAGTTCCTGCCCCCGAGGTGCGACCATTCCGGGATGGAGCAACAAATACAGACGCTGATGAACGAGCGGGACCAAGCGAGAAGGAGACCTGCAGCCGTAGGAACAGACGAGGAGCTACGGGATGAACTGGACGAGATGACCGGGGACGCACGACAATCTGGAGAGGAAGCCCGCAGTTTCAGGACGCAGTTAGCGAATGCCTTGATGTTGGCAGCCAGAGCGGGCCTGGCCGTTCCTCAGGCTCTGGAGGACAGAGGGCAGAAGTTTCCCGACTCCCTGGACTTTTCAGGATCGGATCGAACTCTACTGAGGGGCTGGATCGCTCAACTCCGAATGGTCATACGACACAAACCCGGCAGCGTTCCCGACGAACAGTCCAAGATGCGGTTCGCCTTCAATCGCCTGAGGGGATTGGCTTTAGGTCAGATCTTGCCACACGTCCGGGAGGATAGAACAATAGAACTGGAAGACCTACCAGCTTTTATACAACTCCTGGAAGCAGCTTTTGGGGATCCCGACCGAGTGGCCACTGCCGAACGAAAGATGAGGGATATTAAACAAATAAACCTGAGTTTTCTCAGTACTATGCTGAGTTTGAAGTTATTGCTGCCGATCTAGATTGGAACCCATCGGCCTTACAGAATGCCTTGAGGATGGGGTTGTCCGAAGAAATAAAGGACTCCTTTACCTATAGCGATATGCCCGAGGAGCTCCCTGCGTTCGTGACGGTTTGCCAGAAACGGGACAACCTGATCCGCCAACAGCCAGCGGAAAAAGCAGCGCAGAATATGGGAGGAGGGATAGGTTTCGCTTCCCCCAGGCCTCCTCCACCCCCAAGGACACCGGAGATCGCCCCCGCTGGAACAGTTGCCTAATATACAAGACCTGCCCCAATGGATCTCAGTGCACGCAGAGGAAGGATTTCGGCGGAGGAGAGGGCAAAGAGGTTTGCAGATGGCAGGTGCTTATACTGTGGTGGGTATAACCACAGGGCGGTGGAGTGTGCAGAACGAAAGAAGGCTCAGACATTTAAGGCGGCTGGAGCGGAGGTTGAGGAAGTAGGAACCAGGGAAGGTTCCGAGGAATTGGGAAAAGATTAAGTCAACCCAAGGAGCATGGCGCTTTGGTTGACGGGAAAAGTTTTGTTTTAAATGCTTTAAAATGTTTTGGAATTTCGCGATTATCAGTTAGCAAGGTGGAGGTATTAGAAGGATCAATGGAAGGGAAACACTTAGTTATAACCTGTACATTGACCATTAACAACCAAGAGATACCCACACATGCACTGATTGATTGCGGAGCTACGGGCATTGCATTTATGGATCAAGATTTTGCTCGCCATCATCAGATACCCCTTCAAGAGTTGAGGGAAAAGAAACAAGTCGAGGTCATCGACGGAAGGCCCATTGAATCAGGGGATATAACACATATTGCTAAAGTTGGCATGAAGATACAAGACCATGGAGAACAGTTGCTGATGTTCATTACGAAATTGGGACATTATCCTATTGTTCTCGGAATTCCCTGGTTAAGAATACATGATGTTGCGGTACGATTTGCATCAAATATAGTTACATTTGGTTCACAGTACTGCACCACACATTGTCACGATACACCTGTTACGGTTTAGGGAGTCACAGAAGAACCTCCGGAACCAGTGTATCGAAAGGAAGAAGGAATATTGGAGCCACAAATACGACCACAGAGGCCTTTCCGGGGAAACATCGTCATGCTTATTGGATCATCCTTCTTCTGAGCGATAAAGAAGGGAACACTTACGATATTTAAGGCATTAGTTTATGATATTAATCGGGCTATAGAAGCAAAGGATTTGAAGGAACGTCCCCGGGAGGAGGTTATTCCTGAGCAATACCATGAGTTCCTTCCCCTGTTCAGCAAGGTGTGGCAGATCGGTTACCACCGGATAGGCTCGGGATCAACCATGAGGTACGCCCGAAGGAAGCAGAGTAGTGTTAGCAACGGTTCCAACCCGCTAGTACGGTTCCGGGTTAGGGTTGGAACCGGAACCGAACTGTGGCAACGGTTTTACCACACGAAAAACCCGGACCGCTGGCATTTGGGCCGGTTTCCACCTCAAAACCCGGCCTTTGCAAGCCGAGATATCTCGCTCCAATTAAGTATTTGAGTTCTGATGGTATCGTGAAATGATCAGTATGTAGATTGTGCAGTTCTAGCCGCTCTTTCACCTCCCGCATTCAGATTTGTGATCCGACCAATATTCGTCGAGTCGCTATCGAAAACCCGCTGATTTCGCGTACAATGTGCCTTTATTTCACAGCCACTCAACGAATATCAGTCGGATCGCAAATCTGAAAGTGGGAGGTGAAAGAGCGACTAGTACTGCACAATCTACGTACTGCACAATCTACGTACTGATCATGTCATGATACGATCAGAACTCAATTACTTAATTGGAGCGAAAGTTGCAAGAACTGTAGATTTGGAACCGCGGTCCAGTTCCAACCTGGCCAAATACCCGCGGTTCTATGTCCGGGCCGGGTAACAACCCACCAAGACAACAGCCGGTCGGGTTTTTGGCCGGGTCTGGAACCGAACCGAACCGGACCGCTGGTCAAAACCCGGACCGCCGGCGGACTACCCGGACCCGTTGCTAACACTAAAGGAGAGACACCAACGTGGGGACCATTATATTCGATGTCAAGAACGGAATTGATAGTCCTGATGGAGTGGCTGGAAGAAAATATGTCGAAGGGGTTTATTCGCCAGTCATCATCACCTTTCGCGGCTCCGGTCTTTTTTGCAAAGAAATCCGATGGAGGATAACGGTTTTGTATTGACTATCGTGATATCAATAGTAAAACGATAAAAAATCGATATCCCCTCCCCTTAATATATGAAACATCAAATCTCTTGGGGAAAGCTAAGGTCTATACGAAATTAGATGTGCGAGGGGCTTACAATTTGCTACGAGTAAAGGAAGGGGATGAACATAAGCTAGCCTTTCGAACGGGATATGGGCTATTCGAACCTACAGTCATGCAATTTGGGACAACGAATGCGCCAGCAGATTTCCAGGGCTATATCAATAATGCTATAAGAGAAGCCTTGGACGATTTTGCATCAGCATATTTGGATGACATCCTAATATACAGCGATTCTGAGGAAGAACATATTGGCCATGTGAAATGGATCATGCAACAGTTACTAGAAGCGGGATTATATTTAAAACCAGAGAAATGCGAATTTCATAAGGAAACAGTAAGGTATTTGGGTTAGATTATATCGACTAACAGGATTTCGATGGATGAGGATAAGGTGGAAACTGTACGAAATTGGAGCCGGGAAAAGAAGACGAAGAACGGACGTTTGAATAAGCTTTTTGAGGTAAAACAATTTCTCGGATTCTGCAATTATTATCAATGGTTCATCCCGAGGTATTCGGAGAAAGCCGAACCCCTCACAAATCTAACAAAGAAGGACGAACCATTCGTATGGGGATCGGAACAACAGCTGGCCTTTGAGACGATGGTTACTGCATTTACAACAGCTCCAATACTCCGTCATTTTGATCACAAATGGGAAGTAATTACTGAGACAGATTCTTCTGATTATGTATCTGCAGGAGTTTTATTCCAACGAGACGATGAGGGAGTGTTACATCCTGTGGCATACTTTTCCAAGAAACACTTATTTGCAGAATGTAATGATGATATTTACGATAAGGAGTTGATGGCTATTATTAAAGCACTTGAGCAATGGAGACCTGAGTGCGAAGGCACTGCATATCCGCTCCAATTGATAACTGACCATAAGAACCTTGAGTATTTTATGACAAAGAAACTTCTAAATCGCAGACAAGCTCGGTGGTCAGAATTCTTAACATGTTTCGATTATCAGATAGTGTATAGACCAGGAAAATCAAATGGCAAAGCAGATGCATGGACGAGGAGGCCGGAAGACCTCCCGGAAAGGGGGGATGAGAGATTGAAAAGTATGGAACAGGTGGTTCTAAAGCCGCAGAACCTACCAAAAGAATTGCGTTTGTTGGTGGACAGCCCGCCCGCCCAGGGCCATCCCTCTATCTCCGATCTTATGTTTGGTGTATATGAGACTGATCCGTTACGAGGGAGCATACTGGAAGCAATACGTACGAACGGCAGCCCAAGGGACGTTACGATAGCAGAGTGCGCCGAACAAGACGGAACGATCCAGTATCGATGGAAGTGTTACGTTCCCGAAAGCCACCAACGCCGGTTACGGTTGATACAGGAACACCATGATACCGCGCTTGCTGGACACCCAGGGAGGGCGAAAATGTTTGACCTCCTGGATCGACAGTATTATTGGAAGGATATGTGGAAACAGGTGAACCAATACATACGCAATTGCCATAGCTGCCAACGGTCCTGCAGCTCTCGACATTCGACATTTGGGGTCCTTCGACTATTGTCAGTTCCGGAAAAGCCATGGGAAGATATTTCAATGGATTTCGTGGTAGGGTTACCAGAGTGTGAAGGGTTTGATGCTATCTGGGTGGTAGTTGATAGACTCTCGAAGATGCGCCATTTTATCACCTGCTATACTACGATTGATGCTGTAGAGTTGGCGAAGTTGTTTTTACGAGAGGTTGTACGCCTCCATGGGATACCAGCAACAATTGTTTCGGATTGAGGCCCGCAGTTTGCTTCAACCTTTTGGGGCGAGATCTGCAGCCGTTTAGGGATTGACCGACAACTGTCAACAGCATTTCACCCTCAAACGGATGGTCAAACGGAACGGATGAATGCTAGCATGGAGCAGTACCTGCGAGTGTTCGTTAACCATCAACAGGATGATTGGGTGCAGTGGCTTCCCGTGGCTGAGTTTGCTGCAAATAATGGAGTGTCGGAATCCACCAAGTGTACTCCTTTCTTTGCGGTCCAAGGAAGCGACCCTAGGATGTCGTTCGCAGGAGAACAAACGAACAAACGAGATTATCGACGTTTGGATGCAGATCACGTTCAAGCCACAATGCAACAGATCCATGAGCACCTCCGGGTAGAGATGAGACGGAGTCAGGCAGTACAGGGAGAGGGCACCAATCGGACCAGAATTCCCGCACCAAATATACTGGAAGGAACCCAGGTCTGGCTGGATGCTCAACATATCCGAACTACTCGACCTACTCGGAAGGTGGTTTGGAAAAGACTCGGGCCATATAGGGTAATTCGCAGGATCTCTCCATATGCCTATGAATTGGAATTATCTGCGTCAATACAGATCCATCGGGTTCAACCTGTTTCGCATTTGGATCCGGTAACGGATGATCCCCTGGTCGGGCAACGAAGAGAACCACCTCCTCCGATAGAAGTCGACGGTGAGGAGGAGTATCAAGTATCTAGTGTTGAGGATAGTAGAGTATATCGGAACCAGTTGCAGTACCTTGTACGGTGGACTGGGTATGACTCCCTGACCTGGCAACCCGCGAAGTTTGTGGATGGTCTACAAGCGGTGGACGAGTTCCACCAACGGTACCCACAGAAACCAGGGCCATTGGAAAATGTTCTCGGAAGACCTCGAACCTAGGAGGGGGATACTGTCACGGCTTAAGGATGTATATGGGTACTTAGAGATTATAGGGGAAAGATTGGGATGGTGTGGAAGGAATTGTGGTACGGGAAGGCGGAGACGTTGGAAGACGCGGAGGAAGCGGGAAGATGGTGGCGGGATAATTTGTGATGATAAGGAAGTAGTTTGAGGTGTTGCGACATCGGACGATGTGGTGTGGTTGTATTGATAAGGAGTTACGTTGATGGTGTGTAAGATCATGGGATGAGATTCGGACGATACATCGGGGTATGAGGAATGATTCGAGGATGGCAGAGAAACTGTATATAAAGAGAGTGTTGCTAGCATTGGAGGATTTCCTTTTTTTCTCTCTTTACTCGTTCTCTTGTATAGCAAAGCAAGTTACGACTTTGAAATAGCTTCGACTCTTGTCTTGTTGTGACTTCCTCGAAACGAATATCAAGCCTCTTGTTTTGTTTTCTGGTATCACATTATTGTCACCAATATCACCTACGTCCGACCCCGCCTGTTACATACAACCCGCTGAGAACCCGCCCAATTCAGCCGGGTAGGGAGATGTTGTTTAAATCGGACCCGAATCGACAGTTTGGGTTTATTGACGAACCTGACCACCAATCTGTCTCCAGTTTGGTTCCGACCCGAACCCGCACCTGAAGTGACGGTCCAGAACCGTTGCTAACACTAGTCCTGCATTCCTCCGCCCGCAAAATCTATACCTCTACTCCCATGGCTGATCCGGATGCTCTCCGTGAAACTCGTCAACCAGATCTCGGGCGTTTTCATGATATTCCGCTGGCTCCTAGCTGGTGCGTATGTGGTTGTAACCAGCCCATTGGAGGGGATGATGCAGCTTCCAATAGCACCGCCTAGAGTGAAGTATGTGGTCGACTTCCCATTTCTGTGTTTCCTCGACTATCATTGGGTGTGGTTCTGAAGATGACTGACCTCCGACTGGTGGTGTGTAATGATCGAGAAGCGACACATGGAAAACGTCGTGGTTTCGCATTGTACTTGGTAAGTCTAGTTTGTATGGATTCTTATTGATGATCTTACTTACCGTATATGGACCTGTGCACTTGAAATCAAGCTTCTTTGATGGTCTGGATGTTTTCAAGTTGCTGGTCAATAGCCATACTTTGCCTCCAACCGCAAAAGTCATCCCTTTCCCGCCAGTATACTTTATTTGTCGCTTCTGAGCCTCGAGTGTATTTTCCCAGAGAATTTGGTGAGTCTCTTCCACACCTGTCATTCACGAGTCTGCCTGCACCTGTGATCTGAAACTGGGGTCCTTGGGAGGCTTAAACCGCATTGTAGGATGGTAATTGTGTTCGCGCAGAAGGGTATCATCAGCGTGGAATGGTGGATGCAGTTGTTGCACGCAAACTCCGCCAGCTGTAACAATTCAACCCAGTTGTCCTGCTCATAGTTGCAAAAGGCTCTGAGGTACTGCTCCATTATTTGGTTCTGCCACTTGGTTTGACTGTCCGTCTGTAGGTGGAAGGCAATCGAGAGGTAGTGATTGATACTGAGGAGGGAGCAAACTCTGTCCCAAAATCGACTGTTAAACTCTTTGCCGCGATCGGTGGTGATATTATCCGCTACACCTCGTTTGCAGATCATGTGTTCGAAAAACATTCGTCCTAGCTAGTGTTAGCAATGGTTCCGGACCGTCATTTCGGGTCCGGGTCCGGGTCGGATTCGAACCGATGCCAAATTGGCCGTCAGGGTCGTCAATAGACCGGAACCATCAATTCGGGTACGGTTCAATCGAAATCCACAACCCGTCTGAATTGGGCTGGTTGTCAGCGGGTTGTCCAGCGGGTCCATTTGTAGATTCATATAATGCTCTTGTTTTTGCTGCCTGATAGTTGCATTCTACCAAAATCGGTTATTTAACACCTAATAATCACTGTTTGCATATTTTGCAGTTTGCAATATCGATTATTTTGGAATCTGTGTTTCTCCTTCTACATTATGGATTTTTGCCTATCAGGCGGTCTATACATCTGTTATAAGCTTCGATATCCGCGTGATGGCATGATTACCCAGTATGCAAAGCCAAATATTGTTAACACTCTGTTGACGCTCATTTTCATGATGGGGTAACGAAGTTTTTAGAATGCGGAAGTGACAGTGTCGCAACCTTTTTTGCCTACAAAGGCTGCCAATGAGTCGGTTATGCAAAGCAGCGATCAAATCAATATCCAATTACATGACTTACAAGACCAAAAATCATTGACGCTCTGTTGACGCTCATTTTCAGAATGGGGCAGAGACCGTGCACCTCCCTCTTTTGCCAATAAAGGCCGCTAAAACTGCTATTATACTTAACTACTACCAATTGTCATTTTAATTACCTGACTTACAAGACCAAAAATCGTTGATGCTCCATTGACGCTCACTGTCATGATGGGGTAACGAAGATATCCTTCACTGTTTTGACTATAAAGGCAGCCAGTACATAGTATATGAATCATTGCCAGACATTGCCATTCAGATAACCCGAGATGCATAGCCAAAAATCCTTGACGCTCCGTTGACGCTCATTTTCAGAAGCGGGCAGTGACCGTACAGCATGCCTTTTTGCCGATAAAGGCTCTCAATACGCCACTTATAACAGTCTGCAACAATTCACAACTCAGATTACTAATGATGCAAAACCAAGAATCGTTGATGCTCCGTTGACGCTCATTTTCAGAAGGGGGCATTGACCATACCGCATACCTTTTTGCCAATAAAGGCTGCCAATACGTCGTTTATAACACTGTGCAACAATTCACAACTCAGATTACCAATGATCCATAACCTAAAATCCTTGACGCTCCGTTGACGCTCATTTGCATGATGGGGCAGGGAGCGTGTAGCCATGATTTTAGCCTATAAAGGCTGCCAATACTCGCATTATGTTTAATAATGTTCATATCAAGTTTTATTTTCCAGACTTACAACACCTACAACTGTTGACGCTCCGTTGACGCTCATTTTGCCACGGGCGTATCCGTAATATGCAATCATTCAATTTGGCATGGATTATCATTCACGATGTTTTGGCAGCCATTCTAACGTCTTAATGCACTTTGTCCGTGATCACCACGTTGTTCTTTAATAATACATAAAAATATAGCCTTTAAAATATACTTTAATGTGTCCGCAAATTGTGGATTATAATGGACTCAAAATCCCATTCCATTCACTCAATGCTCGTTTCCACCAACATATACGTTCTATACGCTGCTCTAGCCTTCAAAATGTATCTTAGCAGCATTCGGACAAAGCAGATAGTGTACTAACCACATGATGCTCTTTCATCAGTCAGCAATTCTGGGTCAAAATCATCATCGTTTAAGCTATCCTCGGCTAATGCATCAAGATTGACACCTTGAGTTTTGGGAAGAGAAACACGTGAATCTGCCTTTGCGGCGGGCAAATTGTCAGTTTGCGATATTTGGGTGCCCTGAGTGGGACCGGGTGGCGAAGGTGGCGTTCCGGGCGGAGATGGCGTTCCAGGTTGAGATGGCGTTACGGACGGAGATGGCGTCGGATTTGGTGTCCGATGTCTGCATTGGACTGGTGGAGGAGCACCCATACCTTTGCGCTTCCAGCGTGTCTGGGGATTCCTCGCTGTGCCATTTTGGCAAGGAAAACAGCCGTCTGATTGGTTCTGATAAATCATAGCCGGGTGTCTTTCCATCGCAGCCTTCACCTTTGTATGCCCAGGAAACTCAACACCCCTCTTCTTCTCTTCTCTGACTTCGGCACGAGGTTTCTTGATGAGATATTGTGTTTCCTCTCTGGCGGCACGTGAAAACCCACCTTTGGCCATTTTGGCCATATTCAATGCAAGGCGCATGCCAGACTGTTCGAGCTGTACCCGACCTCCTTGCCTTGCCATTGTTGCAGACATGTTGATAACCTACAAGACGTTAGTTGCAGCATCTAGTAATGAGTTTCGGCAATGACCTCCACCATATAAGCTTCTGTAGCCTCCTCTAAGGTGATTAAAGCCTGGTTTGTCCACTCGTGGGGATGCATATCACGAAATTCGTCCGCGAAACTTCCAGAGCCGTCGACATCATGATGTACGATTTCGCGGACTGTGCGGACAAATGCCTTGGTAGACCGTAGAGGTTTCCCGTTACGGGCAGAAATGAATTGGGCACATAGCTCCTTACATATACCCGCTGTATGTTATACGATTAGTTGACCGTCAGTTATAGTGATATGATATGAATATACTTACATCCAATTACATGCTGTTTCTTATTCTTGCTGCTTCCAGTTTTACGAACGATTTTTAAATGTGTATCCTCGGTCATATTTTTGGTGGCCGCATTGGCAGCATTGCGGTGAACTAACTGGTGTCTGCATTCTTGCTGTGTGCCGGAGAGTGATGTTTTGGGTGTAATGCCCGTTGATCCGCCTGCTTCGATGCCGTTCTCACCTGGCTGAGGTGTTTGTGTAGCCATGATTCGCTGGTGTAGAATAGGAGAGGAAGATGATAACGAAAAGAAGTGGGAATTCCTGAGGAATATATACTTCGCTACAACTCAAAATGATATATGTAACGGCCAAGTTGCACGTTTCGCTCAACTTGAGTCATGCTGCGTTTGTTTGCAGATTGCAGGGGTTTCTAACCGTTCCGCGATATGCAATTAGTCGGTCGGATGTTGTTTGTTTGTTTACTAGGATTAACAGTGGTTTACGACCGCCGAAATCTCACGATTGTCTGATATATACAGGATATGCTTCGCGGGAAAGGACGTCTGGTGATGTTTGTCTCAAGAAATCCAAGGGATCTTACATGAAACTGACGCTAAAAATCGAGTCATACTGTATTGTTAGCATAACTATTCCCATTTTAGTGACGGTCAAAACGTTGATTTTGCTTATTCATGTTGATCAAACGTACCAACCTTGACATAAAAGACGCAGCTTGCCTCCATATCGTCCAGATCTTGCAACATCGAACATCTTGCCCAACAACATAGTCAACACAAACTACAATGGTCAATGCTCCGAAAAAGAACTTTTCACCACTTCCAGCTGGCAAGTACGGCAAATCGACCAATCCATCCACACGGCGACATCATCAAGCGAATGAAGGCAAGAGCAGCTTGGAAGCTGAACGAATCCGAGCCCTAGGTGCGTTGCGTAGTTTGCGATCCAAAAAGAAGCTTGCAGCAGAGAGAAGACAAGAAACGAACTTTTTGAATAACAAAGAGAAAGAGAAATGGATCGAGGATTACGTGGAGAGAGAGACCGCTGTGGCAAGAAAGCGAGTTGAGGACACACATACAGCAGTTAAGCAGGAGCAGGATGATGTAGGAAGTGCTGAAAGCGGGGGGTTGACCGCCAGGGAGCCTGGACAAACGTTTGAGGAGATGTTGGATACTATCGGAGACAGTCTGAGCGATCTTACAAGTTCGGACAATGAGGAGGATGGGGAAGATGATGAAGATACAGAGCACGGCAAGCTGAGCGAAGATGATGAACCCGGCTGGGTGATGGGCACAATTTCGAAAACGGTACAGCAGCGCATGGAGAGATTTCGGGAGAAGCAGATAAAGCTTGACGAATTGACACAACCGGGATGGGGGGATGCGGCCGACTACTTCCGTGAACGAGATAAGAGGTACGGCACTACTGAATTGAAGGTTCTGGCAGTCGTCAAATCGCATATGGACAAAGACGCAGCCAATCCTGCACCCTCAACATTTGGATAGCTTATGGAGTCTCTTGATATCATCCCCGGAATATCGCAAATGCCGCATGGGACTTCTCGACCAGGAAGTAGTCATCTGAGGCTAGTTTCTGGGAGACCGCAGTCGAATAAACACATAGCGTCACTTCCACCCGATGTGGAGCCTGCTTCATCGCCGATTAAAAAAGCGAAGCCTATTGAACCCGTAAGCCTTTACTGTTGCATTTTCCCCTCTAGCTAATCACCACATAGATATTGGATTTGGACGAAGAAATGGTGACAGCGCGTGCGTCGCCGGAAGAATAGATAGGCAAATTGCTATTTTTGACGTCATATCAAGTAGAAAAGCAATTCGTAAACCTATTTTGCTACATGTCAGCTTTTACTTGATTTCAGTGACCAAACTGTGAGACATGATAATTTGTCTGTGCATGTGCAAGGGTGGTATATATCTTCCGAAAGTTCTAGTGTCCACATTGAGCTGCATGACGACCAATAAACTGCATAGCGCCAGTACCGTTTCTGTTAAGTGGGAAAGCACAAACAAAATTAGTGACGAAATTGACTAATAAAATTTAAGTGAGTGATGTCATATGCATTATAGAAGGAGCGGTCAGTGCGCGATACGAATCTGTCTGTATGACGACCGTCATGCTGCATTCATCCATGCGTCCAACTGAATAACTCTCCGCTCAGACCTGGTGCACATGGTTGAGATTTTGAAAATTGCTTATGGTACGTCATGGAAATCGAGGAAAAGGAGCTGGATCAGGACAGGTGAGGAGGTCAGGCTATATTTATCCAAAATTAGCGTAGAAATCAACATACCGTGAATTGCCGGCCGAAAGCGCAAAAATGCGCGCTGGCTATGTCATCCATCACTCAGATAACGTGTATGGTGGCGGTTCTGAAATTGAGAGGCCACGAAGGTTCTGGATGCAAATGATCATACATTGAAACGATTCATTGGGTGTCAATAATCATTTTTTAATTCATATCATACAGTAATTGAGCATACAATGACGGTTAGGATGTTCGAAGTAAGCCTCATCGGAGCGTCAACGATGTTTAGTCTTGCACCATGGATAATCCCAGGGCTATTTATCGAAATCGTTATATAATGATTGTATTGGCTTCCATTGTTCGCAAAAATGATCCAAACGATATCGCTACCATCTCCTAAAAATGATGCAAACGATATCGCTATTACCTCCCAAAAATGAACGTCAACAGAGCGTCAATGAATTTTAATCTTACACTATCTGGAATCATACATGCTGCATAGTCCCACATTGCCAAAGATAAACTATTGGGCGTCGTGTTAGCCAAAAAGGGACGCGGCACACTCGTTACCACATCATAAAAATGAGCGTCAATGGAGCGTCAACGATTTTTAGACTTGTAACATGGATGATCCCAGGACTTTTCATTGAAATCATCACATAATGATTGTATTAGCTGCCTTTCTCGGCAAAAACGATGCAAACGATATCGCTGCCACCTCCTAAAAATGATGCAAACAATATCGCTACCACCTCCTAAAAATGAGCATCAACGATTTTTAGTCTTACACTTTCAGCAATCATAAATGCTGCATAGTCCCACTTCGCCAAAGACAAACTATTGGATGTCTGTTTAGCCAAAAAGGGACACAGCACACTCGTTGCCGCATCATAAAAATGAGCGTCAATGGAGCGTCCACGATTTTTACACTTGTAACTTGGATAGTCCCTGGGCTACTATTCAAAATCGTCACATAATGATTGTATTGGCTGCCTTTCTCGGCAAAAATAATGCAAACAATATCGGTACCACCTCCTAAAAATGAGCGTCAACGGAGCGTCAACGATTATTGGTCTTGCATCTTGGATAATCCATGTACTTTGCAAAGACTTTATAGCATAAGCAATACGGTGGCCGCCATTATAGGCAAAAACCGTAATGCGCATATCGCTATCACCTCCTAAAAATGAGCGTCAACAGAGCGTCAACGATGTTTGGTCTTCCATCTTCGACAATCAAAAACCTGTGCAACTGTACCACACCATAATCACTGTATTGGCTGCCTTTATTGGCAAAAATGTTAGTAACAATATCACTTCCGCCTCCTAAAAATAAGCGTCCATGTCAATGTCTCACAGGTTTTACTATTTTCTTGCTGGTTGCTCTAGAGTCAAGATTTAAAAACCAGCAGACAACCTCACGTTATGATTGCTTGGGACTGTCATTCAACTCGAATTACACAGCAATCAAATGCCTAACACCATGTCCGATTCAAAATCAATAAACACCTCGTTGCTAGAGGTTATGATATCTTCTAAAAATGAACGTGTCTTTATTCATGATTTGAATGACCTTACTCTCCAAATCATATTTGAAGCTTGGTGGACTTCTATGAATGAGGACTCGAAGCTTTCAATTGCTTCGAATAATTCCAGACATGCCCCTTCATGGCGATTCTATTTGCACTGCGGAATGGAGGAGAGCGGCAGCCCTGACGTCATATGTATCGTTTGTCACCAAGTTCTTCGTCATCCATCAGAACATGGTACCAGCTCAATGGGGAAACACTTGCTGGCAAAAGCGCACATCGCAAAGTTAAACGAATAAACAGAGTCAGAAGTATCTGAATTGACCAACTCAACGGTCGATGAAACAGCTTTGGCCATTCTGAAGCGAAAAGGAAGTCGAGGAATTACAATCGTAAGGTCCCAATTGCCATTATAATTTGACATCTAGGCCTTAGCCATATTAACCGTAATAGCAGACAAAACGATCTAAATTGGCTGATAAGCACTTTGAAACTGCCGAATTCCACCAAGACACCTGGAATCGCTACCTCATGTTAGGATTTGTTTCGGCGCACCGTGCATGGAATGCTATATCAAACCTCGAGCTACGACGGTCGTATAACGCACTACGCAGCGATCTCGTGCTACCGTCTGCCAGCACTCTGAGCAACATATGCCGGAGGGAATATGCACTGACTGTGAATGCAATTAAGAATCAATTGCCATCAAGAAATAAAGTTAGCTGAGCTTTAGACGGGTGGACGTCAACGAATAAATTAGCCATAAAGTCGGTTATTGCTTACTATATGAATCGAAATTGGGCATTGCGTGAAGTGCAACTTGCGTTCGATGAGGTTGATTACCACTTCTTTTCCTATTACAAAAGCTAACTGACGATAATAGGTCGAGGGCCAACATACTGGGGCAAGGCTAGCCATACATTTAAAAGAAGTTCTTGATCGTTTTGAGCTTACCAACGGTCGTTTACTTGGAATTACAACTGATAATGCTTCATCAAAGTACTCGATGACCCGGGAACTACAGTCAACACTTGAAGCCTCCGGAATCGAATCTCCTGCTTTGTGTAACCACATACCATGTATGGCGCACGTCATTCAGCTTGCTTTAGGTGCATTCATGAGCAGTCTCGGGGTAAAAGGCCGCACCAAGTCATGGGAAGCGCATGAGCGCAATCAACAATTTGGAGAGAATGAAAGCACAGACATTGGGAAGAGTCAAAGACTCCGAAAAGAAGGCAATGCCAGAATCAACAAGGTGCCGGCCATGAAGCCAGGTTTAGCAAAGATAATTGAGAAAGTACGTATTTGAAGAATTTTTGAAAGTACTGAAACTGACCTTTGTATAGCAGCGAATGCTTGCAGTATTGATTACGCTGACACCTGGTCGTCGAAACGAGTTCATTGACTGTCAACAAGCTAAAGTACAAATCGCCGTACTACCTATTATTGATGTGAAAACACAGTGGAATTGAACACTAGAGTTGGTTCAGCGAGCCTACCGATTACGAGAATTCACCCGTGAGTGGCTCAAGAATCCAAAATACAGCAAATACCGGCCAATCTTCACAACACAAGATGAATGGACCATCGTCAAGTACGTCATGGAAGTCTTAAGGTCATTCCGATACTGGACCCTGTGGATGTCGAAACGGCATACAGTTACTCTGCATCACGTCATCACGGTATACAATGACATGTTCGATCATATCGATGGTGTTATGCGAGCTTTGGCGAAGAAGAAGACCCAATGGAAGGAAGACTTATACTTCGCCATGAAGTGTGTGTGACAGAAGCTGTCCAAATATTATTCCGAAGTTACTCCAACGACCGGCCTTCTTCTCATTTCAGCACATATCCTTGATCCTTTCTGGAAGCTGCGATTGTTTAGGAAGTTGGACAAGGGAATGGATCTCAATCGTGATGACGAGGGTTTGTATACCACGCAATATCAGGAGGCCTGTCTGAAATATGTGGAGAAAGAATACTGTGCCAAACACCGGCGACTGTCTGTCAATAAACCCGACAGAGATGCGAGCAACAACCCCTTCTCGACAACGGCTTCTGGTTCTGGTTAATCATCTTTTGATCAATATGATTTGTCCAGCGATGATGATGAATACTTAACGCCTAAAAATGTGGCTGAAATGACACCCGGATGCAGTAATCGCGTAGCACGCTTATTGACAGCCGCAAGGCTATATTTGAATTCACCACCTGAAGCACCAAAGAAGTGGGGGCAAATTAATCCAAATCGTAATGACTACCACTCCGACCTCATTGAGATTATCAGTACATTTTGGTTGCCCGATATTACCGACTGGTGGCACCAGCAAGAAGAAACACACTCAAAGTACGCTGATCTCTCCAATGTGGCACGCGACATATTCTCTATCATACCACATGGTGTCGGAGTGGAGGCTAGTTTTTCCCTTGGGCTAGACATTATCGGATGGAGGCAGTCAAAAACCACAGGCAAGACACTTCGCAAAAAAGTCGTTGTAAGGCAGTACGCACGTGCCAATAATGGGATATTGGCAGGCGATAATCCAGTATTGGATACGACAGACGCTGAAAACGATATAGAACTGAAGAGAGAAGCAGAGGAAAGGAAATTGCACAGAATGGCCAAGGTCTACGACTTTTTGGAGATGTGGCAAGGCAGCCAGAACCTCCGTGCTACCCAGAGGGAATCACGCGCTCAAAACAAGCAGATGACAGCCGTTGGATACATTTCGGATACTGAAGAGATCGTTAATGCATCCTGCAGAAACTTTCAACATGATGGTGCAGCTGCATTTAAATTGTCGGAAAGATCACCTCAGCCACCAGCTTTGTCTGCAAAGGACCTCCTTGGAGGGCGAACTCGAATATTGAATGTACGCCGAATCAAGAAAATTGACCGTCATCCGGCGGAAAGTGATGAGGATAGCGCGCCCGAAAGCATTTCCGATACCGAAAATTGGCTTGACTGGAATGGTGACCTGGATAACCCAAATGTGAGCAAAGACGACTGGGAGGCAGACGATGAATCTGATTTAGAGCAAGACAATGTCATCGAGGATTCAGAAACCAGAGCGCAGCGGGATGTGAGTGCCGCACAGAATGTTCCCAGATTGATTTGGCCTACACGGAAGTCAAAGAGACAGGCTGAAAAGGTGATTGTGACAGTCAGTGCAATGGAAAAGCGAAGGAATGAGGGAAACAAGAAAAGGTAGGACAGCATGGGTCAATGATTTTTCACTGGGATCTTTATGTTGCTTGACCGAGAATGTCATTTAGAGAAAGATTATGGGAGAATAATGAGCAGTCGCATGTAAATATTTGTTCATATACTGTAATACAGCAGGCAAAATGCCTGATTGAATGAGATATATAAATTTCAATATATGAGAGCGACCCGTGCAAGAATATTACTGGGCCAAGCTTTCCCATGAGACCCTTGCTAAATCAGTCCGAACGGCAGCTAATATGTTAAAATAATTATGGATACAATTATTGCTGTCAGCAGATATTGACTAGACAATGCATTGAAATGAGCGTCAACGGAGCGTCAACGATTTTTGGTTTTGCATCATTGGTAATCAGAGTTGTAAGTGGCTGCGGGCGGTCATAACTGGTGTATTGGCCGCCTTTGTAGGACAAAGAGGTAGCGACATGCTCCCTGCCCCATCATGAAAATGAGTGTCAACGGAGTGTCAATGATTTCTGGTTTTGCATCATTGGTAATCAGAGTTGTGAATGGCTGTGGGCTTTCATAATTGGAGTATTGGCCGCCTTTGTAGGACAAAGAGAAAGCGACATGCTCCCTGCCCCATCATGAAAATGAGTGTCAACGGAGTGTCAATGATCTTTGGTTTTGTATCATTGGTAATCAGAGTTGTTAATGGGTGTGGGCTATCATAAATGGAGTATTGGCCGTCTTTGTAGGTCAAAGAAATAGCAGCATGCTCCATGCCGCATCATGAAAATGAGCGTCAACAGAGCGTCAACGATTATTGGTCCTGCATCTTTGGTAATATATATGGCGCTAAAGCATAAGCATTTATAAAGAGTGATTTGGCAGCTTCTTTTGGCAGATTGGCATGGTATGTTCTCGCGACAGCCTTCCAGACAGTGACAACCTATTTCATTTACAAAGCTGCGACATAGTGTTTGTTCGGCGTTTTAGCCTACAAAAACGGTCAAAACTTCATTTATAGATAATACCTGTTGTATCGCGCTTTCATTAACCATGATGCAAGGCCAGAAATCGTTGACGCTCTGTTGACGGTCATTATCAAGATGGGGCAGGGGGCGTGTTGCTTTCGTTTTTACCTAGAAAGGCAGTCAATACTGCTTTTATGACTATCAGTAACCTGTCGCCACTCAGATTACCCAGGATGCAGCACCAAAAATCATTGACACTCCGTTGATGCTCATTTTCAGGATCAGGTAGGGAGCGTATCTCATATTGTTTTCATTCTACAGGCTGCCAATAAGTTCAAAAATGACACAGATATACAAACATCTATCTTTTCCGATTAACAGTAGGATATCTGAATGCGACCATAAATAGAAAACCCGAAATGCAGAACCGGAGATTGGAACCGACGGGTCTAGCCAAACCTGGCAAAACCCGCGGGTTCATGGGTATGGGTCCGGGTTTGGCCCGCCAAGAAGCAGCGGGTCGGGTTTTTGGACAGTTCTGGAAGCAAACCAAACCGTTTTTCCGGTCCAAATCCGGACCGCTGGCGGGTTACCCGGACCCGTTGCTAACACTAGTGCTAGCTCTGGGGAGTCAATGACCTCTCTACAGGGGAGGTAGGTTGCCATTTTAGTTAAAAAGTCGACGATTACCAAGATCCCGGCGTATCCCGATGCCGTTGACTCTGGCAAGTCGGTAACGAAATCCATGGTAAGTCCCTCCCAGGGATGAGAAGGCTGTGACAGAGGCATGTAGAGTCTATAGCGTGTGCGACGCGGTGCTTTGATTCAGTGGTACAACTCGCAGCCGGCAATGTACTTCCATATCTCTGACTGCATCGCAGGCCAATAAAAATCTCACAACGCGAGCTCAGCAGTCTTCAGGGATCCGAAGTGTCGAGATTCGGGGTTGTGGAGGAAAATGCTGCTCACTCTACTGCGGAGTGCCGTGGGAACGTATATCCTCCTCTCATAGGTCAGAGCTCGGTCGATTGATCTCCATTGACTCTCACCTGTGGTTGAAACATTGTCCAAGGTTGGCCGTAATTCTGTGGCTAAAAAGTCGGTCTCCTGGCCTGTCTTGTTTTCTGGTAGACGGTCACCATATGATTCGCTTATGGTGGTTGCTGCTAAGGTGGCCAGGAGCTTTGCCGTCATATTCTCATAGCCGATCTCATAGTCGGGTCTTCTCAATGGTCTGTCTTCTGGGTTCTTCTTGCCTTCCAAGTGTTCGATAACGAAGTCGTATGAAGAGAGGATCTCCGCCCATCTAGCCTGCCACTGGGATAGCACTTTTGACGTTTCGAAATATTGGAGGTTCTTATGGTTGCATTGTATGAGGACCTTATGATTTGCTCGCTGGAGGTAGTAGCGCCATTGGTTCATAGTCTCCACGATGGCCAAGAGGTCCCGATTGTACATGTCATAGTTCTATTCGGCACCTGTGCATTTTCGAGTATAGAAGTTGACCGGTCTGAGCATTGCAACACCGTCATACTGGTTGAGAATGCCGGCTATGGCAAAGCCGCTTCCATTAGTCTGCAGAATAATTGGCTTTGCCGGGTGGAAATGGTTTAGAATTGGTGCATCAGTGAAGCCCCATTTCAACTTCTGAAACGCAAGTTCGGCATCCCAAGTCCATTCCCATTTGAGCTGTTTAGGCGTCCTGGATGTGTCTGCTTTCTTTAGCAGGTCTGATATCGGTGTTGTTACCTTTGCATATTTCCTGATAAACCGCTGGTAGAAGTTCATGAATCCAAGCAGCACTTGCACATCCCGAACGGACTCTGGGATTGGCCAATCCTCGATCATTGATATACGGTCCGATTCCATGCCGATCCCATCGGCGCTAATCACGAACCCGAGGAAGCTGACTTCTGTGACTGTGAAATGGCACTTCTCGGCTTTGGCGTAGAGGCCAAATTCTCTTAGCCGTTTGAGCACTTTTCATACCTGTTGTTCGTGCTCCTCCTCATTTGTCGTGTGTAATGGTATATGGTCGAGGTAGCACACAGCAAGGTCATCAATGAAAGGCCGTAAGCAGTCGTAGATATGAGCTTGAAACATTGTTGGCGCATTTGGCAACCCGAACAGCATGACTTGGTATTTGAATTGATGGTACTGGGTGCAAAATGCGGTTTTGTACTTGTCGCCTTGCATGATTCGGATAAGGTGATAGGCATTCGAAAGGTCCAGTTTCGTGAAGATCTGAGCTCCGTGCAACCTGTCAGGCATTTCAGAGATCAGTGGGAGAGGATATCGGTTCTTCACCATGGCTCTATTGTGAGCTCGGTACTCCACACACTGTCCTAGACCGCCGTCCTTTTTCTTCCCAACTAGAATCGGTGCTGCCGTGGGCAATGATGATCGCTGGATGAATCCATTGGCTAGGTTTGTTTCGATGTAGGCCTTGAGAGTTTTCAACTCGACTTCCGAAAAATTATAGATTCAGCCATATAGTATATTGAAGCCTGGTTCCAGGTCGATCGCGTGGTCAATTGACCGGTGCGGTGCAAGAGTCTCTGCCCTATGTTTGCTGAATATGTCCACATAGTCCTCGTATCCTACGGGGATAAAACCTCCATCATCAGTAAGTACAGTACCTGTTCCGGCATCTCCGTGTTAGCCTTTTATCTCCAACTAGGGATTTAAGATGACGGGAAGGATGGCCCAGGAATTGCAGGTCAAGCGGTTTGCCCAGCAATGAGCCAAACCGCGCTAGTCCACAACAGCCATCGTGACTTGGTGAGTCGGTTGCAGTCATTCAAGGATCCGAGGACGCTCTTCTGCTGCAACTATATCGGCCAAAGTGCAAATCAACTATCGGCTGCGCTACGCGCACATGTGTACACGCGCAGCTCATAGCAAGCTTCCCATGGACCCCTGCGCGACACGCAGCCTATAGTCATCTATAGTTGATTCATAGAGATGTGCGCATGGGCCTATGGAACTATATACGGCTGCATCAGCAATATGTAAAATGGTTTGGAAGTCACAACTGAACAACTCAGCAACTCTGAACAGCCACACTGATTCTTCCAGACGCTCCCAGATGCTCCCAGATAGACTGAGTGCAAAGTGATGAACTCTCAGGTGCTCCAAGACTACTTCACCGGTGCTGCTCAATGTTCTGGAAGTTGTAATCATTATTGCATTGTCATTAATAATGATTCAATTACGAAACGTTATTGAGCAATCTATGCTCATGCAATACTATACATTGTGGCAGAATAATGTATGGTCGGCGCCCCGGGAATGGATTCAACAATTCGAAGAATCTATCCAGGTCGCATATGCGAAAATTGATAAATATACACCTCGCGATTGGAGGATGTATAACAAAAGAAAAGATAGCGGTTATCCTGATGGTTATAACCAAGGGCTCTTGGAAGGGCATGATAATGGCTGGGAGTGCAAGGGCTGGGGAGATGATCTATCAGCAGCAATGCGGGTAGTGAAACACAGGAAGTTTTCTCCTCAGTTTTCCTGAAAACCACCCGATGTTGAGACTGTCCTGGTGTACAGGAACGAGGGGGCTCTTTGGGTAGTGATGAGAAGCACAAGTATTCGGATGCACTGCCCGGAGGTGATACCAAGCCCATCCGGAAACGGTCTGAGGGTAAAGCTGTGCTGTCTTCACGTCCTCTGTGTGAAACCAGTTCATACTATAGGACACCTGTGGGACTTCTAGTGAAGAGAATGCTGAAGAAGTTTTGGTTAGTGAGCAAAGGCTGGGCATATGGGGATGTTGCCTATATGTGGCGGTATGCTTCCAAGACGATGTGGGCCGAAGATTTACTCTGGCGTGTTCGGGTGCCTTACTCGTTATGGATGCTCAGATTTAGGAGATCCCAGAGAACCCTTCTCGCTGAGAAATCTAGGCATAGCGAAGCAGACCAAACATCTGTGAGGCTACGTACAGCCAAGGGAACTCGAGACCGTGGCGCGACAGGACGGATGCCGTCGTCGACTCTATGTGCAACCTGGTGTGTGGTTGTTAGTGACTGGAGCCTAAGGAGCAAAGATCGTTAAAAAGCTTTGGTACTTGTGATGTCCTGATGAAGCGAATGCTGATAGGGGACATCAAGTTAAGTATCAGACTGCACTACGCTGATATTAAGGCCAGAGAGAATTGCTAATGCAATAGAATGCTAAAGGCGGTATTCAGCCTTCGGGTCGCAAATGTTTACTTCAACATACCACCTTGTGTGGAAGACTCCATTCTAACGATGATGAGGCCAAAGAATATTATCAGAAAATATTCGAACGAGAGCTTAGAGAAGCTAAACAACAATGGAAGGAAGAAGGTGCGAATAATGAGTATTCTGAGGAAATAGCAGAAGAATACAAGGAACCAGAAGCAGAAGACGAATGGTCTTCTTATGGAATTAAGAGAGACTCAAACCAAACTGAGTCGCGGGAATGGTTTGAGGATTAGCCCGATGATGAGCTTAGGGATGCCATCGAGCGAAATTATTAGCCCGATATGAATCGAGCGAGTGTTGTTCTAATGCAGATTATGACATAATTGCCTTAAACGTCGAGGGTGTCACTTCTACGAAGTTATAAAAGACCATCAACTAACTTTAAAGACCATAGTACGAAAGAAGTTTAATGCTACCACCACCAATTCCAGGGTGGTCGCGTAATTATATGTTACTTCAGTAACTTAATATCTTCGATATTACTTCGTCAGTAGTATATTTCAATATTACTTTGTAATATACATATCTTCGATATTACTTCCTCGATATTACCTTTCCATATTACTTCGGTAATTATATATTACTTCGGTAATTATATATTACTTCGGTAATTATATATTACTTCGGTAATTATATATTACTTCGGTAATTATATAATACTTCAGTAATTAATATCCTGGATATTACTTCCTCGATATTACCTTCCCATATTACTTCGGTAATTATATATTACTTCGGTAATTATATATTACTTCGGTAATTATATATTACTTCGGTAATTATATATTACTTCGGTAATTATATATTACTTCGGTAATTATATATTACTTCGGTAATTATATATTACTTCAGTAATTAATATCCTCAATATTACTTCCTCGATATTACCTTCCCATATTACTTCGATAATTATATATTACTTCGGTAATTAATATTCTCGATATTACTTCGTCAATAACATCTTCGTATATTGCTTCAGTAATTTATATTTTCGATATTACTTCGTTGATCTTATCTCGATAAAGTTATATCTTTGATATTATTTCGACGATATTATTTTAATTACGATTAAAAATCATACTATTACTAATAAGTTTTATTTTATTGGAAAAGGAGTAATATTTTTTAATGATGACTGGAGATTCGTCATAAAAAGAAGGGGGTAAAAAGTACTTAAAATTTCAACAAGAAGGCGTTGAAAAATACTTTAAAAAAAATCCTGGGATTAACTTATTAACCTTAAGGAGATACGAGTGAGGACTTTATCTTACGACATTCGATAAAGAGAAATGATAATACACTACAGTATTATCAGGTATTCTCACTTGGTTCGAATATTCCTCGATAAAGAGAAACGATAATACACTACAGTATTATCAGGTATTCTTACTTCGTTCAAATAATCCTCGATAAAAAGAAACGATAATACGCCATGGTAGTATCAGGTATTCTCATTGATATTCGAATCACTTTCGACATTGATATTCGCATTACATTCGATAAAGAGAAACGATAATACGCTGTGGTATTATCAGGCATTCTCATCGATATTTAAATCACTTTCGACATCAATATTCGAATTACCTTCAACATAGAGAAACGAGGATGTGTGTGACATCTTCAGGTATTCTCTGTTGATATTCGAATTATCTTCAATAAAGAGAAACGAGGATGTGTATGACATCTTCAGGCATTCTCATCGACATTCGAATCATCTTCTACAAAGAGAAACGAGGACATTTATGATGTTCTCAGGTATTCTTATCGTTAGTATTCGAATTACCTTCGACAAAGAGAAACGAGGATGTGTATGACATCTTCAGGTATTCTCATTCGATATTCGAATTACCTTCGACAAAGAGAAACGAGGATGTGTATGACATCTTCAGGTATTCTCATTCGATATTCGAATTACCTTCGACAAAGAGAAACGAGGATGTGTATGACATCTTCAGGTATTGTCATTCGATATTTGAATTACCTTCAACAAAGAGAAAGGAGGATGTGTATGACATCTACAGGTATTCTCATTCGATATTCGAATCACCTTCGACAAAAAGAAACAAGGACATATTTGATGTCTTCAGGTATTCTTATCATGATTCGAATCACCTTCGACAAAGAGAAACGAGGATGTGTATGACATCTTCAGGTATTCTCATCGACATTCGAATCACCTTCGACAAAGAGAAACGAGGATGTGCATGACATCTTCAGGTATTCTAATTCAATATTCGAATTACCTTCGACAAAAAGAAACGAGGACATATATAATGTCTTCAGGTATTCTTATCATTATTTGAATCACCTTCGACAAAGAGAAACGAGGATGTGTATGACATCTTCAGGTATTCTCATCTACATTCGAATCACATTCGACAAAGAGAAACGAGGATGTGTATGACATCTTCAGGTATTCTAATTCAATATTCGAATCACCGTCAACAAAACGAAACGAGGACATATATGCTGTCTTCAGGTATTCTTATCATTATTTGAATCACCTTCGACAAAGAGAAACGAGGATGTGTATGACATCTTCAGGTATTCTCATCGACATTGGAATCATCTTCGACAAAGAGAAATGAGGACATGTATGATGTTCTCAAGTATTCTTATTGACATTCGAATTTCCTTGATAGAAAGGAATGAAGTCATGGGTAATGTCTTCAAGTATCCTTTTACTTATGCAAACATTATAAATTTAAGTATTACCTATTAAATTGTTAAACCTCAATTACAGTCATAAGTAGGAAGGTTTAAGCTATGACCATATTACCAAGATTACAAAGCTAAGTATCTCTTACCCAATTATGCTTCGTAATTACAGTTATTAGTAGTCATTACGAATACGAAGAGATGGATATATACTTTGTAATATCCAGGTACTCTCGCATACGAGGACTTAAGATACCTTTATCCTATATGACATGATCAATCAAGTAATAAGTGATAAATTGACGAAGGCTTATGCTTGATACCTTGAGGATTATGTCCAAATAGGCTTTAGTATGGTTTCGTTGGCTTATCGATTATTATGAGTGACATTATGGGTCGAAACTTTAGGAAACATAACGGAATGATATCGGGCTTGTTCTAAGTTGTCCTCTCTGACCCTCTTGCGGGTGATACTGTCACGGCAAAGAGAGTTGATCGTTTGAAACATTTCTTATACATTTGGAGATATTTCCGAAAGCATTCAGAAGTACAGACTATATGTATCCATTGGAGTAACTTGCGTCGACAGCCTGAAAACTGCGCGTAAGCAAAACATAGGAGTAAATGGACTGCACTTCGAAATGTTAAGTCAAGACAAAATCCATGCACGAGTATGGTATTCAAATTAACCTTTGGAGTACATGGACAATTGATTATATGAACCTGAATAAGGAGTACATGATCAAGCGTTTATATGAACCACTGGAATAGATGAATTGCGCTACAAGTTATTTGATCACGCTTGCGTGGTATTATTATAAGTATAGGACTTCCAGCCTTTACTGTACTTAACTATTATAAGAATAACTTGCTGTATATTGTTCGCAAAGACGGCAGAGAGTGTTGGGTCACCGCACCTAGAGAAGGGGGTGATGTTACGGGTCTTGAAGTCTAAGAGAAGGAAGACCAGAGACGGATGTATTATACAACAGTTATAGAATAGTTGTTGTATAAGAAACATATTGAGCGGGCTGCAAAGCACGGAAGGAGTTATGAAGAAGATTAAGGTTGAAGAGAAATGATAAGAGGAATTATTAAAGAGAAGCACACACGTGATGTACAGGGAAAGAAATATATGAAGTCTACTTCTTACGATGGAGCATCGTTGGGTCACCAATCTTAGAAAAGGGGGTGATGTTAGGGGTTCTCACCTAATAGTGTAATGGTACTTATACCATGCGGTATGTCCTTTAGTGGGGACATACTAATCACGTCTCGATTGGATAAGCATGGCTTAGCAGAATCATTGAAAGCAAAAAGTGCCGCGGCAGCTGATTGAGGACGCAACAACGCCGCTAGATCCAAAGGACTAGTTCCTGCTGAGCGGATTGTTTTCAACCAGATTCATTCCTGGGTACTATGCGGTTGCATGTAATGCACAGCAGTGAAGCGCTAGTAAAGGGCTCTCCGGTTTCCAAGCCTCTTGGATGCGGGGCACGTCTGGGTTATGATAAAAACCTACGCACTTACATCACTGAGGGAATAATGGCGTTGGCATTGGCCAGAAGCGGACATCATTCATTAATTTGAGTGCGCTGGTTCTGCAACGATTAATCAATCAAGATTGATTACGCGCATGAGTTCTACGTTGGCATAGCAGTGGATATTAACCACGTAAGGCTATGAGTTATTTAATCCTTGGGAGGTTAATAACGCAATAGACGTGTCACTTGGAGTGAGCGTTCCAACTACCGATCAAGACGTTTGCAAGATGTCAAAGTTGAAGTTATGGTCTGATTTATGAGCCAATATGATATCATGCATGAACACGATAACCAAAGGGATGCGTGGCCGGCAATAGTCAGGCGCAGACGTAAGACGCTTGATACGTGGCTATCATTGAGGGAATTGAATCATAGTCTGGAGAGGGTTCCGAGAGATTATAAAGAGATCACATTGTTCCGGCAATGAAGAAGACAAGCTCGAACAGCTAGAGACAAAACGATACCTACCAGCAAAGAAAGATCCTTATTTATTATTGCGTTTTTATGATACCTATACCTATCATTATATACCAAGAATCTATTAGCTTTCTGTAGCGGCAGCCTCACAGCTTTGAAGAAGTCCTCAACGGATGACCATCACCTTCGAAAGCGACAACAACGTTATCGCATATGGCCTGGAAAAGATTATAGCCTTTGCTCGTAGTAAGGGTTATATTTTTGCAGCACAGTGTGTGTGGTGGCTAGCTTCGATTATCGAACTTGAGCAGGGATTAATAAACCATATTGATAACCTTCAAAGCCGACGTGGTTCCCAGTTGCGAAGATCGTCAGATATTCCACAGGGGAATTTAGAGGAGCCTGAGTCCGAGGGTATACCTTCCCGAGTTCATCCGACTCACCTTCATCAAGTTCCTGTAAGTCGAGGAGTGTCAGCAATACCTAGGGACCTGTCGGAAGATAAGCAGTTCGATGAAATACTGGAAAATACTGGCCAGTATATCGAGCAGTCTATAAAAGCTCGTAGCTCTTGGCAAGGCAACCGGGTGAACCCCTTGCCGGAAACCAAAAGGCATTTGAAGAAAGCTCGAAAGGTTAAGCGCCTTCAAGAAGCAAGGAATACAGAGGAAGCGCTACGTAACCAAGGGCTTAAGGAAATACGCAAGCAGGTTATTGATAGCCTTAGTTAGGAATAGAATCTACGGCCGTGGACCTAGGGCTTGCTTAGTATCAGCGGATACTTAGTTAAGTTACTGAGGGTATACACCCCCGTAACATCATCTGACATCAAAGAAGACGATATGGATCACCAGCAGCATGTCCCACTTCTAGGCCAGACACGCCGGGACAAGTCATCATGAACTACAAGAGTTCCATTGCCAAAGAAACGGAGCCGTGCCGATACTGTGATTGCACCCCCTCTCCTTCCAAATCCCCGAAAACCACCTGGGTCAATGGCACCACCACTGCTCAACGCCAAAAGTCAACCCTCCTCAACAAATCATCCGAGTCTGGCCATGCACCATCCGCCCAGACGCTGCCACAACCCAAGTCAAGTGGAGATCAGAATGCTCTACAATCTAAGGCCAGTGCCGATCAGAACGTTCCCCAACAGCAAAAGGCGACTTTTGAGGTAGCGAAAAGGTTCATGGAGGCAATTGTATTCACGAAAACTCCTTGGCTAATATTATCTGATGACAAATACTCGATGGTTGAAGAAACTTGGAAACTTGCCATTGAAGCTCAGGATCGTCAGCGGGCATTAGCAGGTGCTCCTGCAGGTACACCATTGGTGTGTCAATTGCCCAGTGGTCCATTCCTCAGAATTGATCTGCAAACATAAGAAGCTGTAAGTTTTGGATTCTGTTTAATGCTCTTCTATCAGATTTACAATATTGACTATACCCCAAATTATACATAGTTGGAACTGAAGATAAGTACCATTCGAGAATGGTTGGCAGATGGGGTACATCGAACTGTTGTCCGGAGTTACCAGTTGGATTTGCACTCTAAGACTGGGCTTTGGATCCAGGTGAAGGAGCTCCTGTTTGATGATGCATATCTCTACAAGGTCGTTGAGAATAAGAAATTATGGTTCACACGAATAGAAGTGCTTGATCTCATTTACCACCAATTTTTTTTCACAGCCAATAGCTTGGGGCGCCAGCCAACGACATTCCAGTATTTCCAACCCCTCGCTCCGCAGACTTTAGCGCTGGTAGCCGCCGCTATTCATTGTGTGCTGTCTGAATATGCCAGTGGAAAGAAGGCCACAGTTATGTTTTCTCAAGATGAATTTTGAGATACATTTGTCCATCCCGTATGGTAAAATTTACTCCGGAAGCCACTGCACTCATCAATCACACATTAATGGTCTGCTTCAAATCCCCCCCCCACCGAGCAGCGCAAGCTCCGCTAGGATAGATGCTCCTCAATCCCCGTCGGCGCTCCTCATCCTAGATTCACTCTCTTTTATATTCTTCCGTAGTCAATTCCTCCTCTTTCAGCACTTCTCCGCAGGGATAGGCATTCCTTAATCCCCTATGTCTTCATTAGAGCTCCTCTATTTCATTCCGCGCTCCTCAGCCTGAGATGGGTGCTCCTCAATTCCCACCGGCGCTTCTACATTGGATTCCGCACTCCTTCCCAACCTTTTACCCACCCTCCCCCTTTTCGGTGCACCTCCGCTAAGAGAGCACTCCTCAATCCCCATAGGTGCTCCTCCACCTGGATTGGGGCTTCATTATTGCATTCTGCACTCCAGACCCCCCCCCTCTTCGGCACTCCTCCGCTAGTTTGGACGCTCCTTAATCCCCATCAGCGCTCTGCAGCATAGATTTGACACTCTTCTTTTTCATTCCGCGCTCCTGCAACACAGCACGTCCCATCTGGTGCTCCTCTTTACCCTGGTAGCTGGTCCCCTTTTTTATTTGAATATATCATATTGCCTTTCAAACCCCAATTTCTATTTGCAGCTAGCTAACATCTCATTACATCTTTATTAGATATCACAAATCGAGCTAAACGACAGTGGAATTTAATTTCAGCCACTCGCGAGGTACAAATAATCAGCAAATACAAGGAGCGCCTCCAGCTTCTTTGCGCTGTTGATGAATTATGTGTTCCTGCATTCGTTGGCCCTGATGAGATGGGAGTAGTAGTGGATGACATCAACACCATGTTTGATTAATAGCTTGTGACTGTTTAGTCTGGTTATTGTTTCGGTGTGCCTGCATTTATGTTTGAATCACTTGCCTTTTTCTTTGGTACCATAATGTAGTGAGGCAATAAATATAGTGTTGAAGAAGATGGTACCCAGTATGATTCAGAATTGATAATGAACAATAATCCATGCATCATATTCACGGTTGAGGGAAATCAATTGCTCGTGGACATCCGGAGAGTCTCAGATATTACCTGCAGCACTCAGAATGAATATCTATACGAACCCTGGAATTTCTCAGAGTTTGTTTGTGATTTCTGCATTGATTCGCCTACACTTCCATGTGCACCCAAAGTTCTCTCCAGCGCTCCGACGTGTTCCCGAACTTATCACAATCACTGCTATGCTACTCCTGGACCAGTCATCAGAGATCCCAGTTACTCTGAAGGCCGGCCGGAATGCCCTCCTAGGGCCTGATACTCTCCTGAAATCGACGCTTCTAAGTTTACACTCCACATCCTCTCAGACACTCCTGGAGTCTTCCAGAGACTAAAATACATTTTCCTAATGTGCCGGCCAGAGATAGACCTATACTTGTCTTTACTGCCTGCTGTTATACCAGTACTGTAGACACTATCGCTGCAAGTCTACATGACAGCCTGCTGGCGATTGAAAGCTTGCTCTAGAGCCTACTTGAGAGCCTGCTTGAGAGCCTGCTTGAGAGCCTGCTTGAGAGAGCCGCGCTTCGGGAGGAGTAGAGTTTTCCTCCACTGGAAGCCTTTGGCCGATGGCAAACTCTGAGTTTGTGGAAGCTTTGGCTAATAGAAGGCTCTAAGTCTGTAGAAGCTTTGATGCTAATGTTGACGAAGCCAACCTACTTGTCTAAGTACTTCTGGTACTATGATCACCATCACCAACACCATCACCATCGCTGTCATCACCAACACCATCATCACCATCGCCATCATCACCATCGCCATCATTACCATCAGCCCCAGCCCAAATGCACACACATAAGCCCACTATCCGTGGGAAGCAAGCAGTAGAATCCGCTGGAAAATCTGAGTCGGAGATCTGCTCTCCCCAAGATCCAATTGTCTATCTTTCCTGCAGAATCTGAGGCTGCAATTGTCAACACCATGGCCGTGAGGCATCGTGATATCTCGTCTCGGTGGGCACACTAAAGATAAGGTTCAGACTATGGTATTAACCAACGTCATGATTTCGGCTGCCCACCACCAGCTGCCACATGCCATACGCCACCCACCAAATCCTGCTTGCCACACGCCACCTACCTCATGCCTCCCAGTGCCTGGTGTCTGCAACTCAACAAGTCTCTGGATCGAGCATGCAGGAGGAGTAGAGTTTTCCACAGAAAGCTTTGGCCGATGGAAAACTCTGACTTTGTGGAAGTTTTGGTTAATAGAAGGCTCTAGGTCTGTGGCAGCTTTGGCTAGTAGAAGGCTCTAGGGCTGTGGAAGCTTTGATGCTGATGTTGACGTAGCCAACCTACTTGTATAAGTACTTCTAGTACAATAATCGCTATCGCCAACATCATCACCATTGCAATCATCCCCATCAGCCCCAGACCGAATGTGCACACATACGCCCACAATCGATGGGAAGCGGGCACTAGATGCCACTGGAAAATCTGAGTCGGAGATCTGCTCTCCCCAAGATCTAATTGTCTACCTTTCCTGCGGAATCTAAGGCTACAAATTTCAACACCATGAGTATGAGGCATCTTGAGATCTTGTCGCGGTGGGATCGCTAAACATAAGGTTCGGACTATGATATCAACCAGCGTCATGATTTGGGCCAACATACACCGCCAGCGACCTGCCACACGCTGCCCACCAAACACTGCCCGCCATACACCACCAGCCTCACGCCTTCCGGTGCCTGGTGTCTTCAACTCAGCAAGTCTCTGGATCCAGCATGCAGGAGCATACATGGGAGCATATAGTCAAGTGACGTTGGGAGTGTCTTCTCTATTGAGAGTGTACTTGAGGGCATAGAGCCTTGTAGGCTGGGAGTGTAACATCGAGTGAAATTGGGAACATACTTGAGAGCGACTTAGAGGTGTAGGTGGGAGTGTCTTGAGATCTTACTGGGGAGCGTACAGTCAAGCAGGCTGGGAGTGTGTCATCGAGTGCAATTGGGAATGTACTTGAGAGCGTGCTCGGGAGTGTGCTTGAGAGTGTCTTGAGGGCTTACTTGGGATCGTACAGTCAGGCAAGCAGGGAGTGTACTTCAGAGCGTGCTCGGGAGTGTGCTTGAGAGCGTCTTGAGGGCCTACTTGGGAGCATATAGTCAAGCAAGCAGGGAGTGTGCCATCCAGTGCAACTGGGTGCATCCTGGAGTACATGCCCAGGAGTGTACTTGAGAATGTACTCGGAGGTGTACTTCGGAGCGTACTCAGAGTGTACTTGCGACCGTGTAATCATGTAGGCTGGGAGTGTGCCATCAAGTGCAATCAGGAATGTACTTCAGAGCATACTTGGGAGCATGCAATGAAGTGCATCTGGAAGCTTACTTTGCAGCATGATGTATAGTATCCAGCACACAGAATTGCATGAGTATCATACTAATCTAGTCCACACGTAAGTCCATAGGATCTCGTAGTGCCACGCGTCAAGTATGGTATGAATTTCCGTCCCAAAAACAGCTTCTCTATGAGTTACGCATCGCGTAAGGTCATTTTTCCCGGTGTACTGCCACTGCCCCCTGCTCACTCGTCCAGCGCTTTGGGTTGATAGTCTCAATCTCACCTGGATGTTCCAAAGTGGTGACCTCCATAGTCGCTCCCAGCAGTCCACTGCATTCCCCAATTTGTAGGCCGAAGGTCTCGATAGTCTCATCGCTAGCTGACAGATCGTCGAATGCGGTTGCTCCGAGTATTTCAATATCTGTAGTAGAACTGTCCTCACCGCTCTCTCTTGGTTTTCCATTCGGATTCACAGCAGTCTCCGACATCGAGTTGATCGTCGGCGTACTCCCACCAATGTCTGGCAGCCGTACATTAGTACTTTTGTCATCCCAACCTTCGTACCACTGCACTATCATACCTGATCTATGTTCCTCCCCTCGGCCACTTGGGGTTCTTGATGAAATTAATCGACCAGTAGCCCATTCAATCTCCGGCTTGCGGGTTTTGAACCATGGTAATCCCAGTACTAGGTCATAATCTCTCATTGGAATGACCAGCACCTCCGGTTTGTGGACTGGGGCTAAATGATCCAGATATCGGACCGTCATCGCCATCTTACAGCTCTCCCTCGCATGCGTGATCACCTGACCAAGAAGGCCGTGAGTCATGATGTGCGCTGCTTCGTGGGGTAGTCCAAGTCTATTGAGCAGTTGTGGAGACATGAAGATGCTTGTAGCGTTGCAGTCATTGAGTGCTCGTATTCGCTGCAATTCTCCGGGTTGATCTCGTTTCTGGACTTTGTGGACAATGTGAGATGAATCCGGTTTTGCCGTTCCACACAATTATTGACTTGACATGAGAGCTTTCGGGCTCTCTAAGACAAGCCTCGGCTTTAGTGAAATCCGATGCGGTTGAATTCCCTCTAATGTTGCCATCAATGCCCTTGTACCCAATGACTGCAATCCAAGCTCCCACTTGTCCATCCACTCCTGCCGAGCTAGATACCGAGAGAGGTAGGTTAGTTTTTTGGTTGTTGACTATCGAAGGAGCGCCGGCGTTTGATTTGTTTTCCATCTCGTGGAGGAGCAAGGTTTTCAGCGAAATTGGCGCGTGTATATTTCGTGCACTAGAATGTTTTATGTTTATGTGACCCGCAATGAGTGCATTGTCATTCCGGCTTCCAAGTTTCATAGAGCTCTGGCGAAACCCAGTACGTGGGAGTGCTTTTATCATCCTTGTCCGACTTTGACTTCTCAGGTTTTGGTGCCTCAGCCGGCTCGGATATGGATAGTCGGAAGTTGTGTTTCTTCCCGCCTTGTTGAGGTGATTCTCCTGACTGCTTTTGCTGTTGATGTGGCTGCTGCTTTTGGAGGCTTTTTGCCGTCTGGCTTGACCTCTGAATCAGCGGCTCAGCCAAAAAGCTCTTTCACGCTGTCAAATTTTCCATTCTTTGGGGTCAACAGCTTGATCTTGGGCTTAAGTCCTGGTCGTAGTCCGCTCCAAGCGATTTCGTAAAGGTTGTTGTTGTCCTGTGGGAGCCATCCCGCTGGTCTCCAATTTGCTTTGATTCGATTGGTGTAGACTCTCACCAGTTCATTTGCTCCTTGACGGAAGTTGTTCATGCACTTCATTGCCACGTTGAGTCTTTGGTCCTTGTCGCCATATATCTTTTGCATTTCTGCCAAGAATGCCTCAAAGTCTTCCAAACTGTGATCTGAGTCTCTACGTAGGTCTCGAAGCCACTCCACCGGATTGGTCATCTGTGTCTGTCTCTGTGCCGGGTCCGAGTGATTGTTCCATGTGATGAGAAGACTTGCTGCATATTTGACTTTGTCGGGATCTCTGTGCGGGAATAAGTGAACATGGGATTGGAAGTTAGATCGTAATGTGTCGAGGTAGTTATCAAGCTCCTTTGCTCCGGTGCAGTACTGTTCTGGATGGGTCATATCGAACATTTTCGTTTTGGTTGCTTCTGGTCGAATAGACTTTCTGCGGTATTCCCGGTTGGCCTCCATCGGTTCGGCATTTTGCACGCATAGTTGAGTATTCTGTTGAAGGGCATTGTTGAGCATTTCCTGTTGTTCCTCCACCATCTTTTGCATAGATGCGATCTCGTATTGCGTGGTTGGCTCGGGCTTGCTTGGGTTGTCACCTAGGAAGTCACTCAGATTGTCACCTAGGCAGTCGCTCAGGTCATCTTCCATGTTGGCAATTTTTTCTTGATCATCGTGATCATTCTCGTCATGGATCTCATCCTCCAGCAGTATGGAGGCTCGCTGGGTGAGAATAGGGGTTACTCGGCCGAGAGGGGATCATAGGTTGTCCATGCTCGAATGTATACTTGCCAAGCGCAATTGACCTCTGGCATCTTTCTTAGAAGGCATAGTAGACTATTGACGATAGAACTGACGCGTAAGCTGTTTGTTTCCTGTTGATTGTGTCATTTTTTGACAATAGGGGTGTAACTCGTGTATCCTCGTAAGCGAAACTTATCCGATAACTGAAAATCAAATATAATGTAAGTGCGCGTATGCCTACGTCTGGCCACAGACGTATGATATGATAATACGGTTGGACTCGAGAGCGAGTAAGTATAGATGGAAATTATAGTAGTAAGATATTGGATACTGATCTAAGTGTCGCAGCGGTGATCAATATACAATGGCGCTTACCCGGCCACAGGTCACTTGTCGCTGTTACACATTGACCATTGTTTCTTGTGTTGATCTTGTTGTTGGGTGAGATGTTGGATGTTGCAAGATATGTACCACAAGAAGGCAAGCTGCATCTTTTATGTCATGGTTGGTAAGTATGATTAATTTGAATAAAGCACAATCAGCGTTTTGACCATCACTTGTTTGGGAATAGTCATGCTAACCATACATCATAACTTGATGGTTAGCATGTGATTCATGTAAGATCCCGGCAATGTCTTGACACAAACATCACCAGATGTCCTTTCCATCAAAGAGTGACCTCTGTGTATCTATCAAATATGAGATATCAGCTGTCATTCATCACGATGTATCCCTGTAAACAAACAAATAACATTGGACCGACTTACTGCAAATCGCGAGACTATTGGAATCCCCTGCCACTATATGCAACAGGATTCAGCTTGAATTGAACATGCAAGTTGGCTGTCACTCATTCCATTTTGACTTGTAGCTAACTATATATTCTTCAGGACTTCCCACTTCTTTTCGTGATCATCTTCCTCACCTTTTCACAACAGCAAGTAATGGCTCCCAAAACACATCAACCAGGTGCAATTAGATCTGAATCAAGCCAAACGACAGGTGCTTCAACCAATGCACTACCCGGTGAGACACAGCAGCAACACAGACACCAGTTAATCCACCATGACGCTGCAATTGCAGCCACCAAAAATATGACCCAGGATGCACATTTAAAAACAGCATGTAAAACCAGAAGCAGCAAGAATAAGAAGCAGCATGCGATCAGATATGAGTAACTCCATATCGATGAGGATGGCGGTCAACTAACAATATAATGTACAGCTGGGGTACGTAGAGAGCTATGTGACCAATTTATGGCTATCCGTAACGGAAAACGTTTATGGTCGACCAAGGCATTTGTCCACACAGTGCGCAAAATGGAACATCATAATGCTGTCAGTTCTGGGATTTTCGCAAATGAATTTGGTGATAAACTTCCCCAGGAATGGACGGTACAAGCTGTAATGACCTTGGACATCAGCAAAATGTATTTTAGTCACTGGAAGCCTCCAGGAGAGTCTGAGAGGATGTGGAGTGTAAACTTAGATGTGTCAATTTCAGGAGAGTATCAGAATCTAGGAGGGCATTCCTGTCGGCCTTCAGAGTAACTGGGAGCACCGGCGACATGCCAGGGAGCGCCGACGACAAGCCTGGGAACACCTGGGAGTGCTGCCAATAAACCTGAGAGTGCCGGTGACAACTCTGGGAGCACCTTGAATCACATTAAAGCAGTCTGGGAAAATCATCTTCTTTGGAAACGCTTCAGGCGTGCCTGGAAATCATAGCTACTACTCATCGTTCAACGATTTTTAAAACTCATGTATTCAGTTTGTAATCTCATCTATATATCCATGTATCTATATATAGCTACCCATCTACATACGGTATATCTGGACTGGCTGCAGGCAGTGCTTGAGAGCAATTCAAGGTGCGCCTGAAAATGACAATCAAGTGAACTCAGAGATTCACTCCAAGTCCGTGATCGAGTGAGTTTGAAGATGCGCTTAGAGGCTGTAATTGGGCGAGATTAGAGATACACTTGAAGGCTGTAATCGAGCGAGTTTGGAGATGCACTTGGAGGCCATGATCTAGCAAGTTTGGAGATGCACTGTGAGGCAGTGATCAAACGAGTGTGTAGATGCACTTGGAGGTCATGATCATCCGAACTTGGATGCTGTAATCGAGCGCGTTTCAACATACACTTGGAGGCTGTGATCAAGCGAGTTTGGAGATGCACTTGGAGGCCATGATCGAGCGACTTTGGAGATACACTTCGAGGCCCCGATCGAGCGAGTTTGGAGATGCACTTGGAGGCCGTGATCGAGCTAGTTTGGAGATGTACTTGCAGGCCGTAATCGAGCGAGTTTGGATGAGTACTGGGAGTCAGTCGATGGACGGCGCTCTGGGTGCTGAGACTCATTTCATCAGTTAGTTAACTCGTAACCGTGGGAATGTGACAAGGTGACATTACCTCTGAGCTCTCATGGAGAGGCACACCGGAAGCTGAAGCCACATTCAGGGGTCAACTCGTCATCATGCGAATGAAGGGAAGACAAACAATCTTGGGTGGATGCTGTACTCAGTGAATGCTTTACTCAGTGTATGCTGTACTCAGTGTATGCTGTACTCGGTGTATGCTGTACTCGGTGTATGCTGTACTCGGTGTATGCTGTACTCGGTGTATGCTGTACTTGGTGTATGCTATACTCGGTGCCAACTCATGATCATGACATGGCGAGAAAGAGAGGGATGACTTAACATTGTGTTCTGCGATGATAGTAGAGTTGCGGTCCAGAAAGAGAAAGATGAGGGATGAAGATGAGAATGATGACGAGGATACGAGCGGATATGAGAAATCCCCAGTACAATTTGCTTGATTGGGTTGGAGTGACCTCGTATCGGCGTAATTACACACCAGACCGGGACTCTTACTTGCCGTATCGGGGATGGTCAATTGACTCGTACACGACATTCTCAAAAGTCCCAGTTTCTCATGATAATTTCCCCCGTACCCTCTCATCTCTCTCTTTTTTGTCCTCAATTCTACCATCACCTAAGAACACAAAGTTAAGTCATCGCTCTCTATCTCTCCATGCCATGATCAAGAGTTAACACCGAGTACAGCATACACCAAGTACAGCATATACCGAGTACTGCATACACTGAGTACAGCATACACCAAGTACAGCATACACCAAGTACAGCATACACCAAGTACATCATACACCAAGTACTGCATCATCCCAAGATCAACTGTCTCCCGCTCCCAGCCTGTCTCTCATCTCTTGGCAGACCATGTTGTACTCAATTCTCTACATTCACACAATTACGAGTTACCCAATGAATAGAGTCTCCACTCCTGTCGCGCCTCCCTCCCAAACTACCGCCTCCAAATTGACCGCCTCCTAGTAATCCTCCCATCTCGCTCGATCATGGCCTCCAAGTGCATCTCCAAACTCCCTCGATCACAGCCTCCAAGTGCATCTCTAACCTTGCTCAATCGCAGCCTCCAAGTCCATCTCCAAAGTCGCTCAATCATGGCCTCCAATTGCATCTCCAAACTCGCTCAATTGCGGCCTCCAAGTGAATCTCCAAACTCGCTCGATCACGGCCTCCAAGTGCATCTCCAAACCTGGCTCGATCGTGGCCTCCAAGTGCATCTCCAAAGTCGCTCGCTCATGGCCTCCAATTGCAACTCCAAACTCGCTCAATCGCGGCCTCCAAGTCCATCTCCAAACTCGCTCAATCGTGGCCTCCAAGTGCATCTTCAAACTCGCTCGATTACAGCCTTCAAGTGTATCTCCATACTCGCTCCATCACAGCCTCAGAGTGCATCTCTAAGTTCACTCAATCACGGCCTCGGAGTACATCTCATAGCTCACTCGATCACGGTGTGGTGAAACTCTGGAGCTGGAAGGCAGACAGCCCATCATCAACACTCCGCCGCACCTTGCATGGCATCCGAAGGGAATTCGTGAGAAAGAGCGGTTCTGACTTGAGGAGCGTAGGAAGAGGGTGAGCGAATCTACACTACTTGCGTGGATCAACGAAAGCTCGGCAAGAGGGCATGAGACCAAGAGCTGGGAAAGATAGAGTGTGTATTCCGTGCATTGAGATAATGTCTATCTACCCCGGGGTCTCCAAAATATACACTACCTGTCGCTGAGTCCATCTTCATTATTCCTGTATCTCCGTATGTATATATACAGAGAGACTTAGATACTACGTGCCATATTATGATGTAGTGAATCTTGTGAGTGTAACAAAGACCAAATATGATCGATGAAATGCCTTGTGGTTATAGAACCCTAAGAACCACTGGTGTGAGAATACGGCACCAAGTCTCCCACAGACCTGCGCAGGTCTCAGTAGCTCCAAAATTGGACTATCCTTCTAGCAAAATCTCGTAGCATCCTGCATGCACTTCCATCACTGCACGTGCTTTCAGGAGCACATGTGATTGCTCTTACACAGTCTGTGAGCACTTTGCAAAGCTCCAGGGGGTGTTGGGAGCATCCGGAAGTACTTAGAAGCACTGGCGAGGGCTACCGGAGTGTCTGGGAGCTTTGCGTAGAGCTTCCGGACCGAAATACATTTTGCTGATGGAGGAGGCCACAGAGTTGTATATGGTTGAGGTAATAGCCGGATCTCACTTTAGAAGCAGCAACTAATTCCTTGTAGGTTTCCAACATGTCAGCTACTATGGCAAGACAAGGTGGTTGGGTACAGCTTGAACAGTCCGATATGTGTCTTGCCTTGAATATGGCGAAAATGGCCAAAGGAGGGTTTTCGCGTGACACAATAGAGGAAACACAACAAGAAAATAAGAAATCTCGCACTGAAGTCCGAGAGGAAAAGAAGTGGGGTATTCTGTTTCCCAGGAATAACAAGCTAAAGGCTGCGATAGAAAGCCACCCGGCAATGGTTCGTGAAAATCAACCAGACGGCTGCCTTCCTTGCCAGAATGGCACAGTAATCAATCCACAGACATGCTGGAGGGGCAAAGGTACAGGTGAACCTCAACCACGACCAGCGCCATGTTGACCCGGAATGTGGCCTGCACTACCTAGTGACAGTGAGAGAAGTAAAATCTCTGAAACCGAAGGCATGCCACCCAGATATGTATATATCCATACTTCCCTTCCCAGTACTCAATTTTTCAATCTTGATCCATATGCTAAAGATCGCAAGTGCAATCAAGATTTTATTCCCGATTTGCTGACTGATGAAGGTCGATCCACAGGTTAGTATACTATCTGCTGCGGGGTAATGCAGCTGACTTCCATTTTGTAGACAAAAGCAGCCTTTTGAGTGAACCTGATTGCAAAGATGAGAATTGATTGAAGGGAACAGGATTGTTGAGTATTTTCATTATCTACAATTAGCAGACACTTTAATGTATATTTTAAAGGATATATTTATTTGCATCGTTAAAGAACAATGTAGTGATAAAACAGAACGTACATGAATAGAATATAATGGCTGCCATAAGACCATTATTTATATACTATGTCAAAGTGAATAGTTGAATATTGCGGATATGCCTGTGGCAAAATGAGCATCAACAGAGCATCAACGATTTGTGATTCTGTAAGTCATGTAAGTGAACAGTGAATTAGTCGTTGTTATATATAATCCGAGTTTTGGCTGCCTTTACTGGCAAAAGAGAGAGCTACATGCTCCCTGCCCCATCCTGACAATGAGCGTCAATGGCGCAACAACAATTCTTGGTCTTGCATTATGGGTAATCTAATTGGCAAATGATCACAGACATCTATATACTGGGTGTTGGCAGCCTTTATAGGCAAATAAGCAAGTGAGGTTCCCGCAACAGCCTCCCGGAGAATCACAATTCAATTCATCTTCAAAGCTACAATTCAGTGAATCTGAGTGGTTTAGCCTTTAAAACCGGTCACAACTTTGTATATATTCATTAACGGCCACATCACGCTCTGATTAACCATGATGGAAGGCCAAAAATTGTTGACGTCACATTGACGCTCATTTATAGAAGATAGTAGCGAAGTCGTAGCTGGCATTGTTGCTCATTAAAACAGCCGATACTTTTCATATACATTACAATGGCCAAGTCTCCAATCAATTACCTGACTTACAAGACCAAAAGTGGTTGATGACCTATTGATGCTTAGTTTCGGATTCGGGTAGGGAGCGTATTGCTTTTTCTTTTGCCTATAAAGGCAGCCTATATGTCATTTATGAATATCTGCGACCAATCGCCATGCAGATTAACCATGATGCAATGCCAAGCATTGTTGACCCTCCATTGATGCTGATTTTCAGTGTGGGGCAGGGAGTGCATCACTTGCCCTTTTCTTTATTAAGGCAGCCTATACTTTATTTATGAACATCTGCATCTAATTGCCACTAAGATTACGCAAGATGCAAGACCAAAAATCATTGACGCGCCGTTGCGTCTCATTTTCAAAATAGGGCAAGGAGCGTGTCTCTCTTGTTTTTGATTATAAAGGCGGCCAATACATCAGAAAAGAACAACTTTATACCAAAGTCAACCTTTTGCGATTAGCAGTATAATATCTGAATATGACCATAAATAGAACAACCCGAATACCGGAACTGGAGATTGCAACTGATCGGACTAGCCAAACCCAGCAAAACCCGCAGATTGAGGGGAGTGGGTCCTGGTCTGGCCGGCCAAAACACAGCCGATTGGATTTTTGGACGGATTTGAAACTGAACCGAACCATTTTAGCGGTCCGAACCCGGACCGCTGGTGTGTTACCAGGACCCTTTGCTAACACTACCCCTCCGTAAAGGCTTCTGGATTTGGACAATTTTCTTCTAATCCATATGATTTATCCAGCGATGATAAAGAATACTTGATGCTTAAAAGCATGGCTAAAACAACACCTGGACAAAGTAATTGCACAGCACACGTAGTGACCGCCGCCAGACTGTATTTGAATTCCCCACCTGAAGCTCCAAACAACTAGGTGCAAGTTAATCCCAATCTTCATCAGCAAAATGTAATTCTGTCACTGAGAGCCTCTGAAAGTGTCTGAGAGTTGCCGGACCTGAATCCCAGGGTGGTCAAATCCCAGAATAGACTGGACCGACGCGGTGCCCTTCAGGTGCACCTGGGAGCACCTGGGAGTACCGGCAACAAGATTGCGAGCGCCGACGACAAGCCTGGGAGCACCTTGAATCACAGAAGAGCCGTCTGGGGGAAACATTTTCTTTGGGAACACTACTTGTATGTGCCTGGAAATCATAGCTACTACTTATTGTTCAACAATTTTTGAAATTCATGTATTCAGTTTGTATTCTCATCTATGTATCTATGTATCTGTATGGCTACCCATCTACACACAGTATATCTTGACTGGCTGAAGGTGGTCCTTGAGAGCTATTCGAGGTGCGCCTGAAGATGATGATCAAGTGAACTCACAGATACACTTGGAGGTGGTTATTGTGTGAACCTAGAGATGCACTTGGAGGCTGTGATCGAGGGAGTTTGGAGATGCACTTGGAGGCCGAGATCTTGTAACTTAAAGATGCACTTGGAGGCCATGATCGAGCGAATTTGGAGATCCATTAGGAGGCCATGATCTGGTAACTCAGAGATGCACTTGGAGGCCGTGATTGAGCAAGTTTGGAGATGCACTGGAAGGCTGTGATCGAGTGAACTCAGAGATACACTTGGAGACCGTAATCAAGCGAGTTTGGAGATGCACTTGGAGGCCATGATTGAGCAGGATTGGAGGTGTACTTGGAGGCGGTCAATAGGAGGTGTGCTGGGTGCTGAGACTGTATCCATCAGTTAGTTAACTCGCAACTGTGGGAATGTGAAGAGGTGACTTTACCTTGGAGCGTTCATGGAAAGCTGGCTGGTGGCAGTCGATCTTGGAGGGAGACATGCCCGAAGCTGAAGCTACATTCAGGTATCAACTTGTAATCATGAGAATAAAGGGAAGACAGACAACCTTAGGTGGATGCTGTACTCGGTGTATGCTGTACTCAGTGTTAATTCATGATCATCGCATGGAGAGATACAGAGGAATGACTTAACTTTGTGTTCTGCGATGATGGTAGAGAAAGAGAGATGGGGGATGAAGGTGGGAACAATGTGGAGGATACCAGCAGATATGAGAAGTCAGGGGTACAACTTGCCTGATTGGATTTAGGAGACCTCATATTAGTGTTTTTACCCGCCAGATTGGGAGTAGTACCTGCCATATCAGGAATGGTAAATTGACTAGCACACGAAATTCTCTTAAGTCCCAGTTTCTGATGATGATACCCCATCTCCTCTCATCTCTCTCTGTCTCTACCATCACCTAAGAACACAAAGTTAAGTCATGTCTATCTATCTCTCCATGCAATAATAGTGAGTTAACACCGAGTACAGCATACACCAAGTACAGTATACACCGAGTACAGCATACACCTAGTTCACCATACACCGAGTACTTCCTACACCGAGTACTGTTTCATCCCAAGATCGACTGTCTCCCACTCCCAGCCAGTCTCTCATCTCTCTGCGGACCTTATTGTACTCAACTCTCCACATTCCCATGATTACGAGTTAACCAATGTATAGAGTCTCAGCTGCAATCGCACCTCCCTCCCGATCTGCCGCCGCCAGATCAACCACCTCCAAGTACTTCTTCAATGTCAATCAATCATGGCCTTCAAGGGCATCTCCCAACTCGCTCAATCACCGCCTCCAAGTGCATCTCTGAGTTACACGATCTCGGCCTCCAAGTACATCTCCAAACTAGCTCGATCAAGGCCTCCAAGTACATCTCTGAGTTATACGATTGTGGCCTCCAAATGCATCTCCAAACTCACTCAATCATGGCATCCAAGTACATCTCTGGGTTCAACTTAATCTCGGCCTCCAAGTGCATCTCTGAGCTACTCAATGTCGGCCTCCACATGCATCTCCAAACTCACTCGATCACAGCCTCCAAGTGCATCTCTGAGTTCAACTTGATCTCGGCATCCAAGTGCGTCTCCAAACTCGCTCAATTACGTCCTCGAAGTGCATCTCTGAGTTCAGCTTGTTCTCGGCCTCCAAGTGCATCTCCAAACCCCATCAATCACGGCCTCCAAGTGTATCGCTGAGTTCAACTGAATCTCAGCCCCCAAGTGCATCTCGAAACTTGCTCGATCGCAGCCTCCAAGTACATCTCACAAGTTCACACAATCACGGCCTCCAAGTGCATCTCTAAGTTTTCTCAGTCAGTGTCTCCAGGTGCTCCTGCAATTACGCTGCAGTACCGTCTGCAGTCAGATTGGCCGTATGTATATATCTGGAGAGATTTAAATAGATAATACATCTCATAATATGATGTAGCGAATCTTGTAACTGTAACAAATACAAATCTGATGAACGAAATGCCTTGTGGTTATGGATCCCTAAGATCCACTGGTGTGAGAATGCGGCACTAAGTCTCCTGCAGAGCGGCGCAGAGGTCTCAAGCTGCTCTTGAAGTGTCCTGCAGACCTGCGCAGAGGTCTCAGCTGCTCCAGAATTTGACCATCCTATATGTCAAATCTCGTAGAATCCTGAAAATGCTCTTGCAAAGTCTGAGAGCACTTTGCCTAGCTCGAGGGGGGCCTGGGAGCATCTGGAATTACTTGGGAGCACCGGTGAGGTCTACCAGAGTGTCTGGGAGGTGTACGTGTTGCTTCCGGACCGATTAACATTTTGCTGATGTTAAAGATTACCACTCTGACCCCATGGAGAGTAGGAGTAGATGTGGATTACCGGATATTACCGACTGATGGCATCAACAAGAGGAGACTCACTCAAAGTACACTGATCTCTCCAATGTGGCATGCAACATATTCTAAATCATAGCAGATGGTGTCAGAGTGGAGGCCAGTTTTCCCCTTGAATGAGATGTTCTGGGCTGGAGACCGTCTAAAACTACTGGCGAGACCCTTCTGGAGCAAGTCGTAGTAAGGCAGTTTGCTCAAGTCAATAATGGAATATTGGCAGCTGATTACACAACATTGGATAACATGGAAACTGACAACAACTTGTAATTGAACAAAGAGGCAGAAGAAAGAAAATTGCGCAGAATGGCCAACGTCCACGACTTTTTGGAGATGTGGCAGGGCATCCGAAACCTACATACTACACAGAAGAAATCTCATGCCCAAACAAGCAAATGACAGCTGTTGGATACATTTCAGATACTGAAAAGATCATCAAAGCATCCTGGTCAAACTTTCAACACGATGATCTGGCTGCATTTAAATTGTAAGAAAGATCACCGTTGCCATCCACTTTGTATGCAAGGAACCTCACTGGAGAACGAACTCAAGTATTGAATGTCAGCAGAATTAAAAGAATCAACTGTCATTCAGCCAAATGTGATGAGGATAGTGCACCTGAAAGCATATCCAATACTGCAAATTGGCTTTACAGAAATGGTGAATTGTAGAATCCAGACATGAGCAATAACGACTGGAAGGCAGATAATAAATCTGATATCGAGCTTGACAATGGCATTGAGGCTCTGGAAAGCCCGGAACACCAGGATGTGAGTATCGCATCAAATGTTCCCAGGTTAATTCGGCCGACACGAACGTCAATGGAACAGGCTGAAAAGGGTTTGATGACAGTCACTGCAGTGGAAACAAGGAGGAATAAAGGAAACAAGAGAAAGTAGGATAGTATGTGTCAATATGTTTCACCAGATTCTATATGTTGCTTGACCAACAATTTCACTTCGAGAAATATTATGGAAGATTGAGCAGTCACACGTGAAAATTTGTTCATAAACAGATGTATAGCGGGCAAAATGAATCAGTTAGCAAGGTATCTCAATTTTGGTAAAATGAGAGTGACCCATGCAAGATGATTACTGGGCTCGGCTTTGCCAAAGTGCTGAGTCTCAATCTCACTGAAAGGCAACCAATAAGTTTAAATAATTATCCATATAATTATCGATGGCTGCAGATATTTACTAGACAATTCATTACAATAAGCATCAACAGAGTGTCAATGATTTTTGGTCTTGCAAGCGAGGTAATTGTAAAGTGAATTGGTTGCTGGTTAGCATAACCGATGTATTGGCTGTCTTTATAGGCAAAACAGCAAGTGATACAGTCACTGCCCCATTCTGAAAATTAGTATCAACCAAGCATCAATGATTTTTGGCTTTGCATCTTGGGTTATCTAAGTGTTTATTTGTGGTAATAATTCATACACAATGTATTGGCGGCCTTTTCTGGCAAAACAATGCATAATATCTTCTGTACCCCATCATGAAAATGAGTGTCAACGAAGCGTCAATGATTTTTAATCTTCTAAGTCAGGTAATTGCAAAGTGATCTGGTAGTGGTTTGGCATAATGAATGTAATGGCAGTCTGTATAGACAAAAGAGAAACAGACACGGTCATAGCCCCATTCTGAAAATGAGCACCAACCGAGTGTGGATGATTTTTGGCTTTGCATCTTGGGTTATCTAACTGGTGATTGGTTGCAGACATCCATAAATGAGGCGTTAACTGCCTTTAGGTGCAAATGCAACAGGTGCACGCTCCCTACCCCATCCTGAAAATGAGCGTCAATGGAGTCTCAAAGATGTTTGGTCTTGCATCTTTGGTACTCTTTGTGTCGCTTTGTGGCAATAATTCATATACAATGTAGTGGCAGCCTTTTCAGCCAACACAGTGCACGATATCTTCATTACCCCATCTTGAAAATGAGATGTATCAATGGAGCATCAACAATTTTTGATCTTGTACATTGGGTAATCAAAGGATCGCGTGGATATTTGAGCTCATAACCGAACTATTGACCACCTTAGTAGTCCAAAATGATTGATATCACAACCTGTAAAGCATTCGAAAGGTAAGTGCTGAATGTTGAATACCCGATTTGGATTAAATACTATTATCAAACAGCAAAAGCAAGAGCATTATATGAATCTACAGACAGACCTGCTGGACAATCCACTGAAACCCCACCCAATTTAGATTGGTTGGGAGATTTCGATCGAACCATACATGAATTGACAGTTTGGGTGTGTTGACAACCCAGACCACCAATTTGCCGACAGTTTGGTTCCAACCCAGACCCAGACCCGAAGCGACAGTCTGGAACTGTTGCTAACACCACTACTAACACAATAATCTCTGCACCCTTGGGCCTTTACAACTTATCTTCGCCACATATCTCATGCCCAATATTGATGCTCCTCCGCAAATCGAAGTCATTTAAGCATAGTCATCAAAGTAAGATATGGCCTTTTGTGTGCTGAATGGTGGCCATAACCTTCTACTGCAAAGGCAGCATGAAGAGTTTTTTCACTTGCTTAAATCCCTGCAATCTGTATATGCAAGACGACGATGGTAGGCATCCTGTGTAGTGATACTACAAAGATACTTCTGGGTTGGCATATTGATAATCTTCTTCATTCTACTCTGGAACTTCTGTGGAGTAGCAGGGAGGAGGCGGCAAATATGGTGAACAGTACTGATCAGAATATTCTACGCAATGGAGATTTACCTACCGACTTCTACTAGCACCCACACCCTCTCTCTCTCTCTCTCTGACCAATCACACTTACTCCAAAGACCACTTTGCAATATCGCACAATGCTTTAATTTGACACCGCTGTTTGTAGCTCAGGTCTTCGCTCTGTACCATAATCGTTGTCTAGGCTGCTGCTCTACTGAACCGAGTCCTCTGCTGTTTAGAATGAGTATACTTCTCTGGAGCAACCAGGACAGCAATAGCCTTCACTCTGTTCTCAGTCTTTCACTCTACTGGCCATATTCCCACTTTCGCTGAGACCGCTCTGTACAACTCATCAGCACAGGAAGTTAACCTTTGCCCAATAGAAAGCTTACACACCATCATCTCACACATGCATATGCAGCACCTTCCCACTTGTGGGCGACACTTTCCTTTGCACGGTAAAGTCGCTCGAATTCCCGATTAAAGCTCCCAATGGCTGTACCTCTATGCTATATTGATGTCAAGAGATCCGCAATCGATGGCGCATGCATTGCATTGCAGCTCTTGGATTCCAACCTATCGGGTTCGCATCTTTACCAGGTGGTGACCGCAACTGCGCTCACTACGTACCAGCGGCATGAGCGCTTGTCCAACAGGATCTGTTCCACCCACTTGATTGCGTAATTGGCTATTATGTTGCGCACTGCGGTCTTGGGCGCAGTGTGCGCAAATGGATAACTGGTAGCCACACCGCCCCGACGAGGCTGGCTATTTCCGTACTCTTATCACAATTTCAAGGAACAAAGGAACCCTTTCCAGATATTTAAGGTCATATATTCCAGTTGTTTTATGGCCAAATGACACTCTTGTAGGTGAATTACTCCATCAAACGCGCCAATATGTCATTGGCTACAATCTTATGCACCTTTCTCACCATATTCGCTCTCCCGGTTGCCGCTCTCCCAGTTACCGCCGCAATCCCACAAAAAAACAATGAAACGAAAGTCGGTTGGGTCGCGGAGCCTGATGGTCGCGGCTCTTTTACGATCCTTATGTTATGCACGGTCACCATCGGTCTCTGCGTTTGGACCGCTCTCCACCTAAATGTCGAGCCTATATCACTGCATCGAGGCAACGACGACCTTGAACCGCCGCCAAATGTCATCGGAAAGTGCTTATGGGCGTTTATCGCTCTTGTTGCGCCAGAGATGGTATCCGCCGTGGCACTACATCAACACCTGGTAACCCGGAAATACCGCAAATATGTGAATGCATCCGGACAGGGGGGAAGTGAGATTGGGATGATGCAAGCGTTCTTTGCCACAATGGGAGGCATAGCGCAGGTTGAGCTCATCGATCGCCGTATCCGACCACCCAGGCCCAGGGATCGCGAAGGCCGTCTCGTACCAATGGAGTACTGGGATCCAATGCTGACACCATTACGTTTCGACAAATTGTTGGAGGGGGAATGGATGGGTCTGATTCGAAAATTCTCCCACGTTGAAGTCGGGATCAGGAGCAAACAAGATGCCCTCGCAAAACTGATTGTATTTGCGCAAGCAGCCTGGGTTTTGGTGCAGTGTATAGCCCGTAGGATACAAGATTTACCAGTCTCGCCCCTGGAACTCCACACTGCGTTGTATATAGTGAACTTGATGGCCATGTATGCTGCCTGGTGGCAGAAGCCTGTAGATCTCGGGCGTCCTATATTCATATGCACGACTACCTTCGAGCATTCGACTCAGCACGTCTCTATTATTCTTAACCAAGAGGTTAGGGTTCTTAATCGGGAGGTTGACCGGGAGGATGGGTTTCTTATCCGGGAGGTTGGAGACTCTAGAAGGTCTCATCGGCCTTCCGTCGATATCGTGTCGCTGCTACCCCGAATCATCGAATCCCTTCAACGAGCCGAAAACTTCATCCACAATCCACTCCAGCACATGGAAGGTTGGCAAAGCTTGACAGCCACAATGGAAGAGGTTGGACAATCGACAATAACGATGAGAGAAATGCAGCAAGATCTTAACATAGCTTATGGTTTGGAAATTGCGCTGCGACAAATGAGATTAGGTGTGTATTCTTTCACCCCAGACATCTCGTTCAAGCTAACTCCAGTCAGTGTAAGTTTCAAAGTGGGGATGGCCAAACAAGAAGCCTAGTGCCAGGGGTATTTTTAAATGACTCGCTAATCAAATTCTTAGAGCAACGTCAGTGAATATTGACGGTAATATCCGGTTCACCGAATCTCATGTAAGGCCGCTCAGAAAGGCGCAGAAGCTCGTTCTTCGATGTTTGGTCACCGCGCAACCCAACTCCTATACATGGAAACAGAAACTTCGGGCCGAGATATCTTCGAAAATAGACCTATTACTTCATGCAATGTCGAAGAGCTTGGTATGGAATCAGATCATCCAAATCCCGGGGTTGTTCGGTCAGGACCTCTCCAGCTTTGGTTTAGGAGGGCACCAGATGTCAGATACTAGAATTATCAAGATATTATTCGATAGACACTGGCAGATGTGGCATCGCATCATCCTTTTGGTCTTTGTTAGTATAACGGGATTACTTTATGGCGGCATTCATGCGATGAAGTGGGTCGACCCATTTCCAACGGCTATCGAACGGCAGCTCTGGCGAATCTCCAGCTGTGTTGGCGCTCTCGGGATAATTCCAGTGATATTTCTGGGAATGCCCGGATTCTCCGGTGTTTGGATTTCTCAAGAACGTCCCCGCCGGTACTTTGATTCGGTTTGCATTGTTTGTGGTGTGGTGGCAGGGCTTGCATTTGTTGTTGCTAGGACGTTCCTTGTGGTCGAATCTTTCCTCAGCATCAGGTCTCTCCTTGCAGGCTCGTTCCAAGTGGTTAAGTGGTTGGATTTGTTTGGATCCGGAAGGAGCATCGGACAGGAGTGAACAGAGACTCACAGGTTTCTGACTGTCTCACACTCTTCTTTGGAAAGTGTTCAGTGAGAGTGATGAAAGAGACGGATCTCTTTGTTGTTGGTGTTGTAGGTTGCGCAGCTGAGGGTGCGGAGTGTTGGTGGTTGATTCGCTTCAAATGTATATATTTTTGGATGACCTTTGCATATTCACGAACAAGGATCGAGAAGATATTGAGAAGGAGACTTAGGAGGGAGTGGAACAAACACGAATTCGAATTGTACGTATTGCGGAGAAGATAGGGTTACCGAAATGTCGAATGCTGTGTCGGATACTGTGAGATGTATAAAGGCAGTGTGCGGCTCGCCCGGTCATGTGTTTGTTTTGTTTGTTTTAATCATACTGCATTCACTTTATCTAGAGTATGGAAGGGTCCGTTTCCCCTCCGGATAGCCGGCTAGGTTGGTGAGATCCCCTTCTACCCCTTGCCCGGTCATGTGTTTGGGGAGGTAGTGTAGAACTAACACATGTCTATCAATACGGATTGGTATCTGAACACCATCCGTCAAGGAAAGACCGCTCAGTAATGACATATCAGTTATAACATATAGGCGGAGGATGAGACCGCGAGGAGAAACTGGGACTGTCAATCGCGCTTATGCAAGCTAAATGCGTGTAGTGTAGAAAAGATGGAGACCAGAAACAAGAGAACTAAAGGAGTGCTCTCGTAAACCAGCCGTCAACTGACTTCACACGCTCATTCTGAGGTGCGAGCTTGCGAGCGACGAAAAATTCTGGGAACAAGAGCACTAAAGGAGGTACTGTACCGATATGAGCAATGAATGTCATCGGTCTCCGTTACGCATCCCAAGAGTTCCATGTAGCCAAGATGTTTGGTTATCTGTCAGCGGTGTAGCAATAAATAAAGTGCACTTTTTCGGCCTCGATACCCTAATTCGACCGGATTGAGTTTGTCTCGCATTTTCCTCCTCCTGCTCAGTGTCGTTTGTTCACAGCCAGCGTACACTACACAAACGAAAATCTTTCCGCAGCAATCCCAACATGTTGGTGATAGTGTGGCAGCGAGTGATACCAAAATAAAAGGAAGTAGAACCGAATTTAAGGAAATCGAGCGTATAGGGGATAAAAGCCGAGCTAAGATATATGCCAGAGGAAATGGGATCTTGATGGGTGCGTATACCAGCAATAGAGCAGTAGCTTGGCTGCTTATTTGCCTCACCTCTATGTTAGATATGACAAGATAGTCTTGTAATGTGTATCGTCCTTAAGTGCCCACGTTTTCCCTCGATGGCCCAGGATATATCTGGGTACAGTAACTCACTTCATGAAGGACATCCAACTAGATGGACCGGAATCTACGCCATCGTGTCGCCGTGCTGGTCCCTCCAGTTCGGCTGTGAGTGTATAAATTCCGGCCGCGTCAGCCTTGACCTTCTGTCCCCCCGAGACGAGACTGGTGCGACCCACTAGATTATTGTGGCGACAAAAATGAAGTCTGACATAGGAGCCGATCCCATGGGCAAAAAGGAGAGAAAACGCAGGTTTCTAGCCTGCAACTTTGGTGTTCACAGCACTTCATGTTTGTAGCATCAGACTGATCACCGCAGGTTTCGACCCTGCGATATTGGTATGTTTAGAGCACCTATTGAGCACGGCAAGTTTCGAACCTGCATCTGGTAGCATTTCTAACACCATGCTCAGCCAGCGAACTAAAGAGATCGTTTCTTGTTAATTCGATGATTTTAACAATGACCATGCAGCAATAAACTTGCCATTAAAGCTCCTGGCAGTAATGACAATGCACACAAACTACTGTACCAACTACAGCCTCGCCCTCTCTTCCTCCTCCGGCATATCGACCACAACCTTCCCCCACGTCTTCCTCGTCTCCAAATCCTCCAGTGCCCTCCCCACGTCCGCAAGCCCCTTGTACTTCCCCTCAAACACAGTTCCTCTAAACTTCCTTTGCTCCACCAGCTTAAAGATCCCCTCCCACGTACTCGTCACCGTCTCCGGTTCATGTTTCGCAAGCAACCCCCAATGCACTCCAACAACGCTCACACTCTTCAGCAGCCTGTCTCCTCGTTAACCTCTTTTCCCTCTCACTGGGGGGTTAGGGGTAAGTGACATACACCCGATTCATCTTCACCTCCTCAATCCTCCCCCCGGCGAACCCCACCACCAAAACCCTCCCATTCCGCGCAGTACACGACAAACTCCTCCCCACCAGCCCCACCGGATCAAAAACCACATCCGCGCCCCTCCCACCCGTCAGTCCATTAACCCTCTCCACCCAGTCGGGTCTGGTATAATCCACCGTCCCATCCGCACCGAAATCGACACAAACCCTTCTCTTCTCCTCGGACCCAGCACTGGCAAGCACCCTCGCCCCGAGCGCCTTCGCAATCTGTATCGCGGCCAGCCCCACCCCACCCGCCCCGGCATGCACCAACACCGTTTCTCCCGCCCTCACCCCGGCGCGGGTCACCAGCGCCGCATAGCTAGTCGGCGCAGTGACAAACAGTCCTGCGGCGTCGCGGAAACTCCAGCCCTCGGGGATGCGGCGGATGTTGTTTTCCTCGACGCAGATCTTGGTTGCAAAGGCGCCCTGGGACGCGCCGAACACGCGCGTGCCGACGGGGTAGAGACCCTCCCGGGGGCAGGAGAGGACGAGGCCGGAGAATTCGGAGCCCGAGATCCACGGGAAGGGGGGCTGGCGTTGGTATTGGCCGCGGATTTGGAGAGTGTCGTAGAAGTTGCAGGCGGAGGCGTGGATGGAGATTAGGTATTCGGTGGAGGTTGGGACGGGGTCGGGGATGGTTGTGGGTGTGAGTGCCGAGGGGCCCTGGGGGTGTTAGTGCGGTGGGGAAGGCGGGGGAGGGGACAGACTGGGAGGTAGGCGGCGAGTTGGAGGGCGCGCATTGTGTGGTGTGGAGAGGAGGTGGAGGTGGAAGGGCGTGCGGTTATCTTGTAAGCTCAATGTGCTTCTGAGATACCTCGGCTGATTAGCAACAGCTAGAAAAAGAAACGCCGGCGAGGGTTAGGGGTGGGGTACCTTATTGTGACCGCGAACGTCAGTGATTGGCAGGATGGAAGGATTGGCTGTAGTGGTTGTAGGAGATAGCTGGGGTGTAGTGAGAAAGACGGTGTTGAAGAAGAAGCGACCGGATGCTAAGCACACGCCATCACTCTTCAGGTATCACAAGAAGTTCAGATATGCTCGTACTCTAGTGCAAGGAAAGCTCAAAGACTAGTATTAAAGTAGCCGGTATCGCTCCCTAAAGTACACTGAAGCTACGAATCTTAGTTGATGTGTATCAGTACTAGTACCTCAAGCCTCGCTGAGAACACCACTAGGCACAACTCCGGGCAGACTCATACGCGAGTGCTATACAGTGCGTCCAGCGAGCAAACCCCCCACATGTCTCACGCGTTCGTGGAGTTCCGGTTCAGCAGCAGTCGTGGGCTACATATGAGGAGTTGCGATCGGCCAGTTTCAAACACGACCAGTCCATAGACCCACCCGTACCTATCATCACCCCTCCACAACCAACTCGCTATCTCACAAGCATTTCTATAATTATACATCAGAACTCCTGAAATCATTCACTCCTAGCCCTCCATTCTACAGTCAAGACAGACACCACTGTCACCCAGTGCCGCTTCAATACTCAAGGCGCGAGTCAAGCAGTCTGACAGACGCCAAGGCTTAGGGCCGTGACAGCTCTAGAGGATATCGCATATCCTCACGCAACATTGCCGTCAACCTCCTGCCTCCCACCTGTGATAGATTACAAGTACCTCCAGGAGCGGATTATAGTACAGTATCGACAAATGAATGACGAATGCTACTGGTCATCGGCTGCTCTGGTACGTAGCGTCATTCGCAAACAAGGTCCGGCCATCATGTCATCCTACCGCGTGTCGCTTTGCCAATCTTACCTCCTTCTCTCATCTTCCACTTACCCCTCCTTCTGTCTCTTCTTCCTGAGATTCCCTGCCAGTAAGGTGAGTTCTGCTAACTCTCACTCACCCACCCAGTCGGGTTCGTTTACAGAAGTCCGTTATTAATGCCCGTTCAGTCATTTTCAAGCCTCTAGTTAGTTGTTTATCCTTCAAACTTGCATTCCGAATCTCGGACACTGCTCTTCCGTCAAGATAGATCACAATACTGCCACCGCCTTGACACTTAAGCCCAAACAGCAACTTACTGACACCGGCGTATATCAAGATCATTTTACGCTGACTCGCCGTCAACCCCCCTCATCACTTGTGATGGATTACAGGCACCTTCACGAGCGGATTCTGGGCGCGGAGACCAAAGCCTCATGGTGAAGCCTGCTGACGGGTTCTGCATGCAGGTGTTGTGGTATACATCTGTTCATAAGAACGAGAGAGTGAATTGAGTGTGAGAAAACAAGTACTGTACTGATGGATGTTTAGTCTCATTTTGAGTGGCAAGCACGGACCGAAGCGCCACTTTCATCTCCGCAACAGATGAAAGACCCTCTAGCGTTTAGAGTGGTTGATGTGGCTTAGATATATATTCGACACCTTCCCCGACTAGCTGATATGTATTGAAGAAGAGATTGACAATTAAACAGCTTCGGAAATGTGGTTATCTTCGGACCAGGATTAGTATAAACAGCTACCTATCTAAGCTTCCCGAATGATCTCGGCCAATTACCGCTAATAACAGACAGAGCCAGAAGGCAATCTTCCCACATTTTCGACGGTAAATCACATATACACGCGCGCAATGTCGGCTCTTGCGAACATGTGGGTCCCTCGTGGGTACCGGAGTGTCCCGCTGCGCCAACGGTTCGTATTCAGATGAGGACGTATAGCCCTTGTAGGACAACTTCCGAAACACAAATGACACTACCATATCCGACAGGCCGGCTGTCATCATCCTTCCCATCACAGCTAATGCTACCGTCAGCGACTCATTCTATCACATGATGAGGCTCTTATCGTACTCGATTCGACTCAGAAACGGGGACTCCTGCTGCCCGCCCCCGATTTGATCGGCCGCTGGCGCTCCGAATTTCCGTTGGTTTATCCCGCATTGCTTCAGTTATAGCCCCTATCGCCATATCGTTCGTTCGGCTCTTGCGACATGGCACCTGGGTTCCTTCGACGGCACCTGCGCACGGGTTCCATGACGCCGGTAGAGCTTGGGGGCGGGTTTTATTTCTCCTTTGGAGGTGGTGTATCGGTCCCGGTCTCTATTGGCTTTTCTTTTCTGGTGCCTGGCATAATCTCCGCGTGTTGGTATTCGTCATGTCTCTTCGCTTTCCTCTTCTTTCTCGGTTGCTGTGTTATATCGCATGTCAATATTTACTTTTTATTCGCCCGGACTTCAGACCGACTTCGCACGGACAACGCGTCCCCGCCCCCACTCCCAATCGTATTTACGGTACCGAGCTATCCTCCCAAGCGGAAACTCCCCAACTCCGGAGTCGCCTAGATCCACCAACTCCTCCCTATAGTTGGGGGCCGCCACTCATTCCCGGCCTTACCTAACCACACCCCCGGAACCGCCGTAGGGGGTATGGGGATAGATCTTGGCAACGGCTTTTTGTGTAACTGGACAGTGAGTGAGTGGTTATGTTGCGGTCGGATCCAGGACTACCCACCGGCCGAATATGCTTCCGGTTGTTGATGTGATGGCGGCTACCGAGCCATTGAACTTAGGAGCTTGTTTCTCACCACGACTACGACCTCTACCTCGGCCCATTGCCCCAGGGAACTTATTTCTCACCACTATTCTTCGCTTCTACATTCCGCCAACGGCGTAGAGTAGGTGGAGTAAGCACGGGCGGCGCGGGTGATCTACCGTCTCCAGGAAATGCTTAAGCTTCATCATCCTATGTTAGCCCGCAGCCTCACCGGGTACCGGTACCGGGTTGGGGTATGGGTATGGGTATGGTAAGCCGTAAGCGCGGGTACCTGGGTGGATAAGCTTGCATAACTGGATCGTGGGTTTTTTTGGAATGCGGGTAGAGGCGGGTGAGGAGATGGCGATTTTGGCGGTTGTATTGGACCTCTGCAAGACCCCGGGTATCCCGTATCAGTCAATGCCATGGGTCCGCAACTACCCCTCACTTCACGGGGATGTGGCTGGCTGGATGGAGAGATGAAACGCCAATGTATACCATTGACATGATGCAAGGGTACTCATACATACTCATACATCCTACCGTAGCAGCAGCATGCAGTGAGTGACCAAAGCATCGAATAGCTCCCTCTTCCCTCTTCCCTCTTCCTTCTCACCCTCCTCAACGCAATCCCTTCCTCCTCGCCTCCTCCCCTCTTTCCTGTTGCCCTACCCCTCCACTCCTCATCACATCGCCGGGCATTCACTTAGGTAGTTGGCGTTCACATTCACTCTGAGTACACGGGTACGGGAACCGAAGCACACACACACACACAACTTTCATCATGTAGAAACAAACAGGGGGACAGACAGACTTAAGGGACAGACGGGACAGACGGGACAGACTGGATCAGACAGCAAAAAAATTCGCGTGCATAGACAAAACAAACCCCCCGGACCCCTTTCCTTTCTTTCCTCTTTACCTCGCACCAAAAAAAAGAGAGAAAAAATATCCATCAAAAGTAGAAGGGGAGAAAAAAAAGGGTAATATCGACGGAAAGAAAAGAAAAAAAGAAAAAAAATCACGCTCAATACCTACATATACCGCCAATCACAATGCCAACTCAACTCCATCCCTGTAAGACAGATCGCAAAGACGGGTCCACGATGGTGGTGATGATGATTGATGATGATGAAATGCCATCCCCTGGCCCCTCCCACCCATACTATCACACACACCCTCTCCTTCCGCCATTTCTGCAACTTCATGTCCTTCCTTGTCAAGTTCAGTCAACCCTTCCCGCCTATAGTATCACACAACTCCTCTTCTTCTGCCCATTCGTATGCTTCCGCGTCTTATCCCCCCTCCCCCTCCCGCCAGGACCCATCCCCAAATCCCCCGGATCGCCCGTCCCCGTGTTTCTCCTAGGACCGTTTGCGCCGCCAATATTCCTCTGTTTCCTTAGGAGTCTGACGACCTCAAAGAAAGCGCGTTCCACATTGACACAATTTTTTGCGCTAGCCTCGACGAATTCGCATCCGAGCTCCCGTGCGAGTGAGTGGCCCTCCTGCGTGCTGACCTCGCGCTCTGTAACCTTATCGCTCTTATTCCCCACCAGCATGATGGGGACGTTCCCAGCGGCGGGCGGGGCACCGCCGTATAGTGCCGTCGAGTTGTTGTAGTTTGCGAGCGGACTCCCGCCAGTCCCTGCGCTCTCCTTGACGCGAAGGATCTGGTTGTGGAACCGCGGTATACGCGTGAACGAAGACCGCGATGAGATCGAGTATACCAGCACGAACCCCTCGCCGTCGCGGATCCATTGGTCCCGTAGCGCGGTATATTCTTCTTGTCCGGCGGTGTCGAGGACTTCGAGCATGCACGAGAACCCGTCGATTACTACTTGTTTGCGGTATGAGTCTTCGATTGTAGGGTCGTACGTCTCGACGAAGTGGTTTAGACATAGCTATTGGGGTGTTAGTGGGAGGGACGAAGAGGGGGGGAAAAGAACGGACTTGGATCGTTAATGCGGTCTTGCCGACTCCTCCGTCGCCCAGCACTACCAGCTTGTACAGTGTCATCCGGGCTGTCATGGTGAAGACGCAGGTATTGTTGCCCGAGGGTCCTCGATCCCCCTAACCGTTCCGTGCCGTAGAGTGGGTAGGATTCTAGGAGCGAACGTGCAAGGGAGTGGAGTGGGTTGTTCGTCGACGGAATTAAGCGAGTAGAGGTGACGGTGGCACTGAGCCGATTTGCCGTCGTTTATTCGTTGTCGTCGTCGTTCGCAGGGTAAGAGCGTGCCGGCAGCGCTGACGATGATGGTGATGGCGATGGCGATGATAGTGGTGCTGATATCGACGAGGAAAAGAAGGGCGGAATGAAGTGGGAGATGGTTGTTGTGCGTTAGTTAGCTTGCACCGGACTCTATTGGTGGCGTAAGCGGCGACGGAGGATGAGCTAGTAGCCAATGGCAGCTCCTCGCCAGCAGTTAAGTCACAGTCCGTTCGCTCGGCTAGGCTGCCGTTTCGTTTCGTTACTCGCTCGCTTCGATCGAAGGCAGCAGCAGGGCGATGGAGAAACAGTGATGCTAATGCTAATGCTGGGTGAGATGAGATGTAAATTGGAGGTGTGTGTGGTGGAGGTAGTTGGTGGTAGTGGTGGTGGAGGGATTCGTCAGTGAAGAATAATTTAATGGCTGAGGCTGCCAGCGTTTCTCGCCTTTTTTGCAACTAGCTGTCCGTGCGGAGAATGTAGCGCGGTGCGGTGGTGTGGGGTGATACGAATTTTTGCGGGTGCCAGTTGAATGAGAGCCGAATTCGATCAGGATAAAGTGAAGGTAGCGAGCGATAGGGCTTTTCTCCTTCCTCTTCTGCAGGTTCGTTTGCGTTCTCTCTTTCTTTCTTCTTCCTGGTCCTAAATTTCTCGACTCTCAGCAACCTCGTCACCTTCGTCGGGTGGATGTGCACCAGGTATAGATTGATGGTGGATAGATAGGTATGGATTTGTGGGATGCGCTAGCCTTTGTCCTTTTCGTTCGTTGCGTTGTTCGGCAAGCAAGAGGTACTTTTAGTAGCCACGGGCTAGAAAAGGCAGAATCTCAATGACAGCACACCAATGAGGGGTACATTAGAGAGAACACGGTGAGAATACAAGGCAAGGCAAGGCGGCAAGGCAAGGCAATGGCGAAGGGAGGGAGGGAGATGCGATCGGGGAAGGCGGCCAAAAACGATATATGTAAAAGCAGACAGCACAGCAGCACAGATATATGCAGCCGGTGAAACAAGCGAATAAGGAGCACGACTTACTCACGTATTGTCCTGAAGTTATTGGCACTCTAGCTGTGGATAACGAGAAGAAGCAATGATGGAAAAAACAAAATCGCTGTGGGATTGGGGTGGAGATGATGACGATGATGGTGAAGTGTATCTATCGAGTACCTTTATGTAGGACGGGGACGAGTGAATAAGAACAGCGAAAAAAAAAAGTTGGTTCGCCAGCACCGATACAGAATGCCTCTCCTGTTCCGAGAAACCCGACCGAGTTCACCTGCGTGCAAAAGCGATGAACTTCTCGCCACTTTCCGCGCCGACCGAACTCCGGGACTCGGACTCGACACGGTATGAAACGTCAAGCGCGCCCCGACAAGTTGGCTGGCTGCGCAGGCTGCCTGGGTCTGCCCGGCGATAATAAAAGATCCCACGTGGAACACCAACGACAACTTGAACGAGATCCACCATCCATCGTCGCTTTAAATATCTATTGCCACCCCCTATCCTTCGACTGTGCGGGGCACTCACTACATATACAGCAGTCAAGCCTTTGTCCAGCCATGTTAAGTAAAAATGCGGAGAGCTATAGGTTCCGGTGCGTACCGATCACATACTTCGTACAGCCGGCAGCGCTGAAGTGACAATTAGCAGGCAAAAAACTCGCAATAGGTAGATCCCGATGCCCTCGTAAAACCAGCCGTCTGATTTCCGCCTAAAGTCGGCAAGCTTGTGAGAAAAAACTCAGAAAACCGACAAAACCCTCAAAATCCTCCAGCTAGTCAGCTCCGTCGTTGAATTAGATAAACAGCGCCTGTGGTGTACTCCATGATACTTCACACGATGTAGAACACCGGGAACGCGCCAAAGCCACATTTTCTTCGCTCGTTGAAACCTGGCCTAGAATCGATGCAAGTATATGCGAGATATTCAAATCTACCGCGATACTGTCGGTGCATTCGCTTGCTATGGTATCTACCGAGTGTTGCGACAGCATCAAAGCGACATACGAAGTTGTTAATTATATATATATGCCCGCTAGTTATAGCTTTACTTCCTTCTTCCTCCGATGCCGGGGGCTATCTACACTTCCCCCCTTCCGTGCCATTAAATAGCCAGATTCTCCATTCCCATACTGTCGGGACCCAACACGGGAAATGCCGCACTTCCCATCCGTCTACCCTTCTCTTCCCCTCTTTCCCCTCTCCCTGCCCCTGCATCACGGAATTACACGTGAACACGATCCATATCTGTCACGCCTTATTGCATCTTTCCGTACTCGGGTTAGACATCAAGCAGACACTTCATTTCTGGTAATATTTTTGCAAGGTGTTTGACCGGCCAGCCAGGGAAGCCCGAGTGACCAAGATCGCGTTTCCCCAAAATACTCGGTGTGGCGTTACCCAGCTCTGGGTTGTTTCCCTGAGACGGGGGTAGGTCGATCTTTGCTGCTTGCCTGACCCGAGTACACAGCTGCCGACCCCGCTCCAACAAAACACTGGGGATTCCCAAAACTACCGTATGTACCGATGGATGCCTTTCTCATGTCGTTACTCTGCCCCACGGTGTATGATGGGATGCACTAATGGCCTACTCGTCACACTGCATGGGGCTTTCTTTTTCCCCCTTTCGTTCTGTACGGTCATTGGTCAAGTGTGGAATGATTTCTGCAAGGATACTTTGACTGGCGGGGCCACGACCTGCATACACCACAATTCCAGAAACCGCGGAGAAAGGAATAGAAGATACAAAGAGCAATGTTCAAACTGTATGATGTAGGGTGCGGAAATCGCCATCGTGACAGATAGACGGGGAGCAATTGCGCAATGACTCGGACCGTGGGGGGGGGTTGCGGGATGTGGGGGTATTGTTATGCTTGAGTATTTCTCGGGTGACATTCCTACCCGGGTTTGGGCCCCTCGTTTCCTCTTCGGTCTTGTCCGTGTGGGAATACCAGTCCCAAGGCCACGGGTGGGGAAATAGAGTTGGAGATTCCGGGGCGTCTAACTTTCGGGGTGTACGTGGGGTGCGTGCGTGCGGGCATCTATCACGAAAGACATTAGCACAAGTTCCCCTCTCCCCAACCCAAATATAGAAGGTGAATCCCATCCTCCAACCTCAGATTAGCTCTCAACGTCTCCACGGAATAACAAAGGTGCAGGCAACCTCGTACCTCACAGCATAGGTTACTCCTGCTACAGAGAACCATATCCTGCGGGTAAGGGCGCGAGTTATGTGTCTCCATCATTGGATTTGGAGGGTGGGCGGGAAACAGAAAATGGAAAAAAGACTGACTCAGAAAGGAACGCATCTGCCGCGCGGTAGCTTCAAAAACTCTAACGTCAGCTGCTGCCGTTCGCGGCCCGACCCCTTCCTGGCCCGCAGGAGCTGCTGCGATGTAGCACGTTAAGGCTGATTCACAGCGTGGACAACTCGGGGTGGCCGAGGTGAAGCAGAGGTACGTAGAGACGGAGCGGTTTACGGTCAAATGTGATATGCGCTCAAGCACGCTCAACAAGGCATCATTTGACGAGGCTGGAGTGGCGATCAAGGCATAATTTGTAACGAAGGGTGAAGGCGATTCTGAATCCCATATCGTAAGAGCTGCTAGCAGAAGAAGATATAGATCTCGGACTTTGAGGGCTGTGTATAATAAAGTGAAGCGAAGTCGATAGAAATAGTCGCGTCGAGAGGACACGGATGCAATTGAGTATATTGGGCCAATAGACTGGGGACATTGCTTGGCTTCTGTCTCGCCTCGGCAAAAAATGTCTGGAACACGCGGATATCTCGTTGAATAATGAGACTGCATCTTACTGGACGACGCCGAACATTTGTTTTGATACGATCAACAACTTTAATGCGATGCCCAACAAGAGGTCCGTGCGCAACTCAGTTATCATATGAGTGACATTTCATGAGCGTACCCCCACTGAAAACTTCAGTGATAAGATCTTTCAGCACGCGGTTACTAACGCACTGGTTGCGTTATCGACCGAGAACGACACCGTTTCATGTATCGCCGTTATAGAGGCAACAACGGACCTGGCATAGGTAGCTTCAAATTTCGGCAGACACCACATCTGGAAGGACATCGTGTACTCGCACAGAATAGATGAAATCTGAAGTGCTTTAGCGTGAGCGCGGCTAACATCATGGGAACAGATATCAGTACAGATGACAGTGGAGTGGTTTTCACATCTGTTCCTATTAACACCCTCCCCCGCTGATCCAACAACCCTTGCGCTCTCTTCCATATGTACAAGGTACAGAAATGTGGCTGAATGCACTTTTACCGAGTCGGGACCTAATTGCGGCAACGGGATTTAGGATCCTGGGGATGCAAACATATACCATGAATCACAAGCCTGGAACATCAATGGCATGCTTCCCAATGCCCTAAAAGCCTAAAGCTGTTAGAAAACATCACGGGCTACTCGGATGCCCCGTCCACTCGGGTGGATCTTGATTGGCTGAAGGCAACAGGTCGTATCTTTATGATTGGCTAAAAATCGATCACTAAGTAGTTACTGTGCCGCCACAATTTTGTGAAGATCTTTGTTTTGGACCTATCAGACACGACAATCTCGGTCCTCTCCGCTTTTTGATTGGTGTCCGAGTGAGTGAGTATCCGAGTGGCCCTATATTTGCAATTGAACTCACCTAATCCGGATCCATGTCTTCCACACTTCTTACTCTAGGCCTTAGCTGTGAGTAATATGACTTTGATATTCTACAGTGCTGGAGGTTTTAACCTACCGTCGGCAAAAACTTCACTACTCTAACGGCCATCTAAACTCTACTGGCGGCCTCGAATGTGGTCTGAAAGCAATTAATTTCGTAAAACTTCATCACTTCGTCCCAGAACCATAATACAAGCAGCAATTCTACGGAAATAGCTTGTTTCACAATCCTATAGAGTCATTCCATTTTAAGAGTTGGGTTGTACTTGGGCCTAGGCGGTTAACGTCCCTCTGTCAAACATCCAGGTTTCAGATCGTCTACACCATAAGCTGTCAAAAGCTTGAAGTCAATTCTTTATATACAAACAGATACGTACGGTGGCCGCAGGTCGATATTCCCCAGCCTGTAAACGAGCTCGTTCCGGCGCCAAGCGCGGTGGAATGAGATCGCTTTTTGTTAGTTACGAGCCAAGGCTTAGACAAAGTGAGTGAATTACAATGTTTGAGTTGGTGAGAGCGGTACTTCTGAGAGAATCGTGGTGGGTGCGACATCTGTCATGAGCCCGTCGTAAAAAATAAACCTATGGGCCTAGACGCTCCCCTTCTGGGGCGAGCGGATGATAGGAACGGTTTGTAATAGATTACTCCACTATCGGCGCCAGGAACTGTGACGTCAGTCAATCCTCCCACGAAGTGAGTGCATTAGAGAGCTCCCACAAACACGGTTAACACGTCAAATCTCGATCACTTCATGGCATCAGCCGCCTAAATGCAGCAACCTGTGTGCCATGTCGGGGAGCAGCTGGTTACGGACCGGATTGCTGTAGATCTTTCCTTGACTCCTTCGCCACACTCGGGCTCGCTCTCTACTGGACGGATTGTTGGGAGCCTAGTTCCATACCCAAGGTCCAAATCTCCTTATAAATAGGAACTGGTGACTAGCTTAGCTAGCAGTATAGTGCCGGGTGCTGTAAACGCCAAGTACTACAAACACCACGTTCGAAACCTGATATTCTTTTTCTCTCTTTGATCGTATAAGAGTGCCCGCGTCAGGGCTATAGAGTAGTACCTAGGAACGCACCTATTTGAGTAATGTTGTATGATTGAAGGCAAATAAGAGAGCAATCAGATACTCACTCGGGTACCTGGACAATAGATCAGCTTTGGTTTCCAGTAAGTGATGCCTGTGGGATCAATTGCCTTGAAATCCTCTTAGTTTCTTTCGGCTTGCCACTTTCTTATGCAAGGCATGAGCAACGAGTAGCTGTTCCACGACGGACAAAAAGAACGATCGCTACAGGTTTCGAACCTTAGTGTTTATAGCACCTGGCGTTTATAGCAACTAGTTGGCGTTCATAGCACTATGAACTGCCAGCTAAGCTAGGCACAAGTTCTTGTTTATCAGAAGATTTGGACCGTGATCAGGTAAATAATCTCTGCATGTTCAAAAAGGAAGAGGGTAATAAGTATGCACCCTTAGACTGTAGCAGCGAATTGCTATAGATTTCATCTTTATTCTTTCACTCTAACGAAGGCTCGCTTTCTACCAAATCAAGCTCTATTATGTGTCTCACCATCCTGTTCGAACCCTTCCAATAACAAGATCAATGCCTAGCTCAGCTGGTGCTGTAAACGCCAGGTGCTATAAACACCAAGGTTCGAAACCTGTATCCTATTTCTTTTGGCTGTCTAGACCTACAGAAGTTTATTTTTTCCTTCAGTACCACGACTTGGGTATGTATCCTCTCGATAGGTTCCATCATGTGAGTGATAACCTATGATCTAGGCCCGAAATAGCTAGCGGATGAAGACTTTGCATTCTATTTCCATGTCATCTTCACCATAACGAGGCAGAAAATCTGCATGGTCATGGCTAAATCATCGAAATAACAAGAAGCGATCTATTTACTTAGCTGGCTGAGCATAGCGCTAGAAACACTAGCTGATGCGGGTTCAAAACCTGCAGTGCTCTATAGATGCAATAAACACCAAGGTCCCAGGCTAAAATACAGGTGTTATAAACGTCTGGTAGTTTCAAACTTACAGTGCTATAAACACTCACTCAAGTCTCGGGCTCAAAACCTGCAGTTCTTTTGCTCTTTTTACCCTGCTGTAGCACCGCGAGATTCCACCGAAACAAATGATCCTATGGGCTTTGCTCAAATGCTGTGTATTAGACACTTTGCATGTCTACATACAACAACTGAGCGCACAGCCCAGCTGGTTCTAGAAACATCAGGCGCAGGTGTTGTAAACACTGGGTGCAGCGGGTTCGAAACCTACAGTGCTATAAACACTAAGATCGCAGGATCCAAGCCACGAGTGCTGTAAACACTGAGATTCAGGCTCTAAACTTGTAGAGATCGTTTTGCTCCTCCGCCTAGCTGTATCTTACATAGTTCTGCCGAAACGAAATTGCCTTGGTCGGAAGCTATTTACATGACCCTGGCTTATATCAACGTATACACAACTAATCGCTTAGCTTAGCTAGTGCTAGAAATACCAGGCGTTGTAAACGCCGAGTCCAGGTTCGAAACTTGCAGTGCTATAAACACTAAGGCTACAGGCTTGAAACTTGAGATTACTCTGTTGTTCTCCGCTTGCCTTGGTTGTAACTCTACCGAAATGAATGATTCTATGGGCTCTGCTCGGTAGTTATGTGATAGAAACTTTACATGACCGCGGCTGAAATCAACGCATATACAACATACTAACCACTTAGCTTGGTGCTAGAAACACCGGACGCTATAAAGCCGTGTGCGGGTTCGAACCCTGCAGTGCTCTAAACATTACGGCCACAGGCTCGAAACCTGCGATGCTCAACTTGTGCTGTAAACATTCAAAGCGCAGGTAATCTTCGGTGCTGTAAATACCATGACTGCAGGCCTCAAACTTGCAGAGGTCACTCTTTTACTCCTCTTTTGCCCGGCCATAGCCCAATAATCTCGGTGAGATTCTGCCGAAGCGAATAGTTCTATGGGCACCGCCTGAACCCAAGTACCACTCTAGAAATTTTACATGACTACGGCAGAAATCATCGCATGCATGTACAACAGCCAAGCTGGCTGAGCATGGTGCTAGAAACACCCAGGTGCCGGTGTTGTAAACGCTGGATGCCGGATCGAAATTGGTGCTGTAAACACTAAGGTCGCGGGCTCAAAACCTACAGAGATCACTGTTTTGCTCTTGAAGACTTTTGACTGGCCGTAACTCATTCGAATTCGCCGAAACGACTATTATGCTAGGACTTTGCTTTGTTTGTTTGTAATCATATTGCATTCGGCCGCTAGCGGCCATGGCATATATCCCGTACACATTTCCTCCCCGCTTCTTCCGTACCATAAAGAAACAAAAGCAAAGTTGCGAGTCCTCTTCCCCAAAAACAAACAAAACCGCCACACACAAAACAACATCAACTTTTACACCCCCCCATCACTCGACTCCTCGTGATCTGAGTTCTCCGCCTCCTCCACCACTCTGCTAATTCTGCCAACATCTGTAAGAAAAAGAAAATCTAACAGTGCCCGCGAACATTTCTCCTCCGCAAAAACAAGAGACATTGGCAAACTAATCTTCGGCTTCTTCATCACTTTCTCAACCCCTTCATACCCATCTTCCCCCTCTTGCCCGTCAACCCAAAGCCGCTTCTGTTCTCATTTCCATCTTTTACACCACTTAAACAAGTGGTCTCTTGTCTGATATTCATGTCCACACCACCAACATTTCACATCTCTTCTTTTTCCAATGCGCTTCAAGTATTTCCCCAAAAGAGCGTGTCCTGTCTTAAGTTGATAAAACCTCACCGCAATCGATTTTTGAGATTTCATCACCGCACTGTTACCCCCCCTTTTCACCAAATCATACCGGTAACTGTGCTTCGATTTCTTTCCCATCTCTTTTATTATTTTCTTGCTTTCGTCCCATTTTGTCTCCGTTAACCGTCGGCCAATATGAGCAAAAGATATATAATTCAAGTGAGGTAGCGGGTTTTGTGTTTCCGTATAACTTCCGCAATGTTTATATGCCGCCTTTGTCGCTTGTAGGTCCGCTTCTTCGTTGCCTTCAATTCCCTTATGGGCCGGTACCCACCGGTACTCCACCTGGATATTTTTATCGGTCAACTCGCTTTCCCAATTCATCATCCGCAACGCCAGTACTTGTCCGGGTTCTGGCTCGTCCGATTGTATTCTTCGTAAAGTCGCTTGGGAGTCCGTGAAAATTGTCACTCTCCTCGCTCCTTTCTTTTCGCAAATCTCATCCGCAATTTTCACTGCTTCCGACATCGCGTACATTTCCGCGTCAAACGCTTCCTTCTGTCGGCCTAGGTGCACCCTCCTCTTATTCCATCTTTCTTCTTTCCATACCACTGCACACCCTACCCACTCATCTTCTTTTCTCGATCCATCAGTCCAAAGAACTAAGCCCTCTCTCTCCTTTCTCGCCTCTTCCACCGCTTGTTCTTCTTCCTGAATTATCACTTGGCCTTTCAGCCTTTTCTTTATTTCCGGCAATGTGGTTCTCTCATAACTTCTCCTTTCGAGAGGATAATCCTCCGGGATCAACTCATCAATCCCCTCCACCCTTTGTACCACATTCCCTTCCATTTCTATCATTCTCCCTCCGCCTGTAGCATCGGGCATCATCATTTGCCTCATCTTATACCGCCTAACTCGGTTATTAAGAATCGCATTTGCCGGTCTAAGTCCAGCTTCATTCATCAGAGCTCCTTGAGGTGTCGTCCTAAAGCATCCGGTAATCCTTCTGCCTTGTTCATTCAATAACTTTTACACCTCATTCGCTCTATTTTGTTGTCCCTTCCACCACAATTCCGCTCCGTATAACGCGGTAGCCTGTACTGCAGCGACCTGAATTCGTTGGCATCCTTCCAGGTTTAATCCTTTCGTACTCATCAAGGATCGCACCCTACTTTGAGCCCTTCTTGCTTTCGCGAGAATCCTTTTCGTATGATCATTCAGAGTCAGCATACTATCCAGCCATACTCCCAACCATTTCGTCACTTCTTTATTATATGGAACCTCATGACTTCCGACCCTGATCCTGGCCTTCATCTTCGGTTCCTTATTATTTCTCCTTCGAGTAAACAATATCGCTTCGGTTTTTTCGACGTCAAACTGACAGGCGTTTTCCTTCGTCCAAATTGTTGTTTCCGCAGCGCATCTCTCCAATCGTTGTGTGCATTCCCCCACATCTTCACCTTCCACCACCCATGCCACATCATCGACAAAAGATATACCCTCACTTCCACACTCTTTTTCTTTTTCCTCAACTTTGCCGAACAATCCCGAAAGATATATGACGAAAAGAACTGGCGATACTGGCGACCCCTGTGGAACTCCCGTTTCCACCTCCATAATATCTCCTTCTCTTCCGTCCATCGACATAATCACTTTTCTTTCTTCCATAAAATTCTCCACCCATCTCACCAGATCGGCTTCGAACCCCATTTCTTCCATTCTTCTTATCAAGTTCCCCTTTGCCACATGTGGAAAGGCTCCCTTAATATCCATCAACAGCACTGCCGCAGTATTCCCCCTCCCCCACGCCTTTTCAACCCTCTTCATCAACCTTCCAACTGCGTCTATTGCTGACCTTCTCTTTCTGCATTCAAACTGCCCGTCATGAAGTAACTGCCTTCGCTCACACTCATCCGCTATTGCGTTTGCCGCTACCTTCTCAACAACTTTTCCCAGACAATTCAACAACGTAATCACCCTATATGCCTTGGCGACTCCGTAATCTGGCTTATTCGGCTTCGGTATAACCACCCCCTTCGCTTCCTTCCAAACTGGTGGGTTTATCCCTAACCTAAAAGTAACTTTAACAATTGCAGTTATTCTCGGAGCATCCCACTCCCACAATAACCTTATCGCCTTAAAACCCAGTCTGTCCGGACCGGGAGCCTTCCTCACTGATTGATCGAACAGAGCCAATCGGATGTTCTCGTCAGTAATCTTCTTCCACATTCCTCCTCCCTCTTCTTGGGCCTTCCTCTCCACGCCCTTCAAAGGTTTTGGGAACGCTTCCTCTTTAATCAAATTCGCCTTGTCCTCCCAGGATTCTGCCACCACTCCATCCCTGGATTTCAAAGCCTTCGTCGTTTGCTGACCCCCCGGTTTTGTATACCTCAAGGCCTGCCATATCTGATCCCTTGTAGCTGAAGACAAGAAGTCCTGCCACATCTTTGTCTTCGATTGTCGAATTATCCTTCGGACGTTACTTCGCTGCTTCTTAACTTGTTGCTGCGTCGCTTCCCCCCTTCGTCTGGCCCTCTTCAATGAGCCCAAAATCCTTCTATTTTCTGTGATCTCCTCATTCCACCACCTCTTTGATTTTGCACAAACTTTAACTTTTCTGCAGCACTTATTGAGATGATTAGCACAATTCCGCTGTATCCACTCAGCTTCGTTTTGTAAATCTTCTTCACTGCTTTCTTCGGTTAACCTGGGTCTCTTTGAACTCTTTTCCTTACATTCTTTTTGTGCTTTTTCATAATTTTCTTTTTCCTCCTCCGACTTGAGCCCATCAATATCCCATCCTGTAACCTTTCTCGATACTTTGACTCCTTCCCCTTCATCCCATCTTAAATGGGCACACACAATCGCGTGATCCGAAGTAGTTGCCATATCTGTAGCTATCTCCAAATTGTTGGCCATCTCGGCTTTCGTTATGAAGAAATCTATTAGCGACCTTGTAATTTCGCCATTTCTCATGCTCGTATGGGTTGCTTCCCCATCGGTAACATCAGTCAATCCATACTCATCCATAAGATTCGTTAGAAAAACTTCGTCTCTTTTTGGTGGGCACTCCGGGTCCCATCTATCGCTATGAGCATTCCAGTCTCCTCCCAACAGGATCTTGTTCTGCCCCATAATCTCCGTCCATCTTGCTGTCTGCGCCGGTCTGCCTTGACTTCTCACCCCCCCCACCTGTCTCAGCTGATCGTACACATTCACCAATCTCATTTTTCTCCCCAAGGGATATTTCATATCAAACACCTGTACATCTCCATCTCCCCCCATATTCACTTCCGAAAACTCCAGGTGTGTATCTCTCCGTATCGCGGTCATTGTTCTTCCTCCTCTGACCAATCTATATCCTGGGTGACTAATATTGTATCCCTCCTTTTCCACCACCGGTTCTTGCATCATCACAACATCAGCCCCCCAAACAATTCCCTTTTCCAACGCAATCATCGTCGCATCATACCCCCTCCCACAATTGTGCATTATGCACTTCACCATTGCTGCACGGGGGTTTCTGGGATCCCTGCGTTGGAGCTTTGCTCGGATGTCGCCTGTGTCGAAACAACTTGAACTTCCGGCTCCTTTCCTGACTGCTCATCTGACGGAGCTTTCTTCTTGGCTTCTGCTGTGGAAGGTCCCCCATCCTCAACTTGATCCGGCTTCTTCTGCTGATCTGTAGTCACATTTTGACGTTCTCCCTCTCTCTCCTTCCAGGTTCGTCTTTCTTCCCTCGCTGTCTTAATGGCTTCCTTTTTCTTTACACAAACATTAGCCTTCGCGATATGATTTCCCTTACAGTTGACGCATTTGTCGACCTTATGGGAGCAGTTCTGTCCTGCATTCGCTTTGCAACCTACAACGTTGCACTTATGGTCCTTGGTTAAATGTCTTCCCGCACATAACATGCAAGCCGGCATCTTCAAAGCCCCACACTTCGCCTCAACATGTCCCCATCTGCTGCATACTCTGCAGAAAGAATCCGGTCCAGCAGTCATAAACCTCTCCACATCATACTTCACTCCTGCCGCCCTCAATCCTCCCTTTAAAACTTTTTCGGCCATTTTACTCCGCTTGACCGCAAACACAACCGAGGATGCCTTCTTTCCTTCCGCCTTCTTCTTCTGCCCATCCTTTGGTCCTCCAATCCAGCTAATGGCGAAGGGCAACACCACCCCCTCGTTCTCAGCCTGCAATTCTTGCCTCAATTTTTCAAGTCCTCCCCCCGTCTTCTTCCCCAAATACCTATCAAAATTGATGCCGTGCATTTTTACTCTCTCCCAGATTTCATTTGTCTCGATGTCCACAATCCCTGTGTCCACCTTTCTTGCCGCCTTTATCACAATCTCCCTGTACTTAATCAGCATCTCAGCAGTTGCTCCAGGGGTTGTAATCGTTGACAGGCATCCTCGGGTGTTCTTCGTAACTCCCTGGATGCGAACAAAAAATGGAACTGTCGCCTCAAAAAGTGCTCTATTCACCTCCGACAAAATATCCAAATCCTTCTTCTGAGCAAGGGGGAGTCCATTGTCCCTCTTGAAGGTGACTCTCCTTTTCTCCATCGAATTTTGTCCTGGGGGGACTGGTTTCATCTCCTCTTTCTTATTTCCTCTCTTCACCTCCTGAAAACCGTCCCCCTTTTTCTTATTTTCTCCCTGGCGTTGTTGTTGCTGTGCTTGGCCGGGATTCTTCTTTGTTGGTGGCGGGGCTACCGCTCTCTGCGCCCACATCTCCTTCTTCTTTTCTTCCGGTTTCTTTCCTTCCAGCTTCTTTTCGGTCGGCTTCTTAACCTCTGGTTTTTTAATCCCAGCCCTTGGTCCCTTTGGTACCTCCTGTACCTCTGGTTTTTTCACCTCCTTCTTCTTTTGTTGTGGCACCGCTGGCACCACCGGTTTCTTTTTCAGGATCGTAACCTGTCCCACCTCCAAACGTGGAAACTCCTGACTCACCCCTCCCGGCAGAATCACAGGCACATGCTTTGACTGCTCCAAAGCTGGCTCATCCACCTCCATTTCGGCCCGAATCGCTTTTTCCACCTTTGCATCTTCCTCCGCCGAAAAAGTCGCTCCCGGCTCAAATTCAATCTCACTCATATCTTCCTCCTCAGGGGTGGCTTCTACCTCTTTCCCCCTTCGGATTTCATCCTTCTTCCGGCTTTCTTCCACCATATCCTGAAACCTCTTAACCACTCTATCAGTCAATTGGTCCACCATCTTTTCCATGCATGCACTCATTGCATTTTCCATCGTTTTGGCCATGTTAACTGGAGCTAACTTCGCCACCTTTCTCTCTATCTTCTCCAACCTCTGGTCGAGTTTATCCGCCCTCTCCTCATCGTCCTCCCTGCTCAACTCAACCTCGGTCAGAATCTTCTCCGACATTCCACGAATGGAGGTGACCCCCGCATCCGTGTGATTCTGTCTTGCCGCCATATGCTCTGCCTGCTTCAGGCACCACTCATCATATCGCTCATCATGCAACTGATTGGTAGCCATAAAATCCCTCAGCCCATTAGTGTTTCGAAAATACTCACCAATAAAAGCCTCCAGATTAACTTCCCCTTTCTCATTGGTCACCTCCTCTGCAGGCTTGGCCCAATCATCCTCCAACTTTTTCCTGCTTGGCGTCTGCGGCATATTCGGGATTGGTCGTTCGGGCGTTACCGGCCTCTTAACCCCCTTCCCCTTATTGGGCTTTTTTCCCTTCTTTGTTGGTGTCATGTAGGGCTCCTCATCCCTCCACTCAACCTCCGTCATCCTGTCGTCCTCGCTGTCGCTGATTTCGAATTTTCTCGGAATGGGTGTGTAGACTTTCCGGGTCTCTTCCATCCCCCCCTCCTCATTCTCCTCGCTCGTACATTGGCTGATATTTTCCTCCGACTGAAGATACTTCCGGGCGATAATTCCTCCGGAACAACTGAGCTTTGGGGTCGAAAAAGGGTCCATAGGCAAAGCGCTCGGTGGGAAAGCCACAATGCTTCCCTCATAAACTGTCATCTCTTTCGGAGTATCTGCTGGGAACGAAATCCCGCTTCCTCCGTAATCCGTAGTAAGTGGTGGCGATGAAAGCCTCGACGATCCTTGACTGTCCAGGCTTCTCCTTCTTTGTCTTCCACTCCTCATCGACGGAATTGTGTAAACTCGAGGTTGTTTGGAAACCTGGTTTCCTTCTTCATCCACACTGCTTCCTCCGTGCACCGTAGATACTATCTGGCTCGGATGTCCAACCGCCTCTTTGTTGTGCATTCACGCCGCTTCGTTAAAAACCTCTCTGGGCAAGACAACCGGTCCTCCCAGCGCATCTTCCATTCCTTCCTGAGCAATCTCGGAAGTCGTAGCAGTACCGTCCGGGTCGAGGTTGCCTGTTCCCATCTTTTCGAGTTGTGCGCCAATATGGCTGCTGGAGGCGTTGGATTCCCTGGTGGATTCCTCTGCCATCTTCTTGTCGAGTCTTTCCTTCGCCCTCTGGAAGGTGGACGTCTTTCTAGCTCCAAAGAGGCTCATCGTCGTCTGCTTCTAAGCGGTTGAAGTTCGTTCAACTGAAAACCGAAGCAAAAATTTTCTCGCGATGTCAAACTTGATTGGATAAAATCGGTCTTGGCAAAACTAAAAGGTGGTGTGGTGTGTTGTCGGAGGTGTGCTGAGTGCTAGGACTTTGCTCGGAAGTTATGCTAGGATCTTTCGGTAAATTATCATGGCTGAAATCAAAGCATACAATAACTGAGCGATTAGCTTGACTGGCTGACCATTGTGCTAGAAACACCAAAGCTAGGTGCAGGTTCCAAACTTGCAATGCTCTACTGATGCTGTAAACAATAAGGCCCAGAGACCTCAAGGAAGTTTGCAGAGGCTTCGGAATTCCGTTAATTGGCAAGACTTAGTGTCATAATCTCCCAAGTTCTAGTCCAAGCACCCAATCTACTTCACACTACCACGGACGCCCCCCCCCCCCCACCAGCCTGCGTCGAGAATGAAAATTACTCTATAGATTCCAGCACTTCCAACCGTCGGTTCAGAACAAAGCAAAACCTAAGTGCACCATCTCGGCATACCCAGTCTTCAATCACTCAATTCCCACGTTTGAATATCTCCAGCGGATCCTGGGATACTATCTCGCTTCCATGATTCATAACGCATCACTCGCCTGTGTAGTATCTTGTCCTGTTGCATAAATAGATCTCAGCCTTCGTATGGCCGGAGATGGTGGTTCATATGGGAGGCTGGGAGATGGCTGGGAGATTGGCTGATGGTATTCAGCCGGATCTATGCACAGATGAGTACGTACGCATTCGCGCTTGTATTACCATATATAAAGCCTCGTGGCCCTCTTAGATAGTACACTATCAAGCTTCTCTATCTCCACTTTCAACATCTCCCAGTTCCGCTCCATCTCGTCTCAATCCCAGAAAACGTGGATTTGCCGAGAGCGAAACCCAACCCGGTACTCGGTACATGATAACACCGGTTCCCCACTTCCTTCAATATCTCCAGGATTTGTATGCACGCAGAACCCGAACTGGTAACGATTAGATCGGATTACGTAGCCCGGATTGTTTGCTATGCATTTTCCAAGAAATTTCTACTGCGGAATGCTTGTTCTCCAGGATCCGAAACTCGAAGTAGCACGCATCAACCCAGTAGCCGGGCCGGTGTGCTCTCCGAGATACGAATCGTCAGTTTCCATGGTTTCCGGGAATGAATCCTGTTGACAATGATTAAGTGAGAGTTGAGTGTAGTTGGATTTGAAATCCCCTTGGCTGGAATTTAGTGCTGAATACGACTACATGCCACTAAGTTGGAGGATAGACGTTCAATCAACCGATAAAATTTACATTTTGGAAGTGTAGCTGATCTAGGTTGTAAAACTTAAGAATCATCTCAGCCCTACAAAACGTGGTGGACCTGCATATCATGTGATACAGTAGCAGCGCATATCGCGAAAGCTGTGGAGGAGCTCTGTAGCTACCTAGTGTTTTGAGGTTTGGTCAATACCATCACCACATCGATGATACATCCAAGGAGAACCAATTCTCACGACTTTAGGTGTTATCTCCCCTTCTCGTGTGCAAAGACACAATGTATCTCTATAAACGCCTTATATTAATCCTACTCCTACAATCCCCAACGCCATAAAAATTACGTAGTAATTATACATATTTATTCCCTCTTCCTCCTTACCCTTTCAATTATTCCCCGTTGTCCATCTATAATAACGAAAACACAATGCCCAAGCACAGTAGTCCCACAGCAGGCGACTTCACAGCCGCTGCGGCGGCACCCTCAAACATCGTCATATTCCCGTATCCCGCATACGTATTATTCTCGCCAAAGCGCGTGATATTACCATATGACGAGGTATTCGTATTATTTCCCGCTGGATACGGCGGTGCGCTGGGTGTGGGTTTGGGCGTTGCGAATTCGAAGGCGGTTACGGGCGGTAATGTAGTGCTGGAAGTGCATGAAGAACTCGAGGGTAGTGTAGCGTTCGACACTATCTCAACTGTCGCTTGCGAGACTACACACAGCCCTTTCCCCTTGTCACAAAACGGAGCATCACTCGGGCTACAACCTGGTCAGCTTCACTCTTTGACCGCAGAGATGGCGGGTACATACCAGCACCCCTTTGCCTCCTCGGATGCGCCGCTGCACGCCGTACTGTCATAGTCTCGACACTTCTCTACCCAGGTACACTTCTGACCGTCAGGGCAGCATCCGATAGCGCCGTTGATGGTGGTACATTTCATTCCAGGTTCGCACGAGACTACCTTCCGTCAATCCTGCAACACTCCCCAACAAGGTGAAAACCTACCACCCGCAGCTTTATCGCAACATTCACCCTCTGCACATCCATTCCCACATTGCGTTCCAAAGTTACACACCGCTCTCTCCGCGAGCAGGCCGGGGAAGTTCTGGATCGGTGTTCGTGCGTAGTGTAGTTTTGTTGCTGCCGCTGCCGCAATGAGTATGAACAGAACCAAGGTGGAGCGTTTCGGGAGCATTATGTTGAGAAAACTGAAGAATGCGAAAGGAAGCGAACGGTATATATCGAGTGAGAGCGGCGAATCCGGAAAGGTGTGGTTAATAAATCTGAAGCGCACACGTAATATCTATGCCGAAGACACGAGCTGCACTCTACATGCGTCGACCAGGACACACATGCACAAGAGGGAAGCGAAGATTCAAAACAGACACACCGTGATGAATAAACAATCGACCAGCGAGCGAAGAAACGAACGTAGATAGGGGAAGGAAAGAAAGAAAGAAACAGACGACGGCAAAAAGAAGAAGAGAAGGAAAGAAGGAGGAGGTGGTGGTGGGTGGCTAATAGCCACCTCCGGCTTGTAGCGTCGTCAGTTAGATGTCCATCCCAGAAACCAACCTGATACAGACCCAATGCAAGGGTGTGATTGGTCGCATGGAGGAGACCACCATTACAATGCCAACCAGTCGATCGGAAATATTAAGGAACCAGAATGTGTGTTTGTCATTAGAGCATTCGACTAGCCTTATGGGTTATTTGAAACATCCGACCAGGCGGTAAGAACCCTAACCACCAACACTTCCCCGACGCCAAATTACACATTGAAGATCAAGATCGCTAAATATCCGCCCAAATGTACGGTGATTGAACCGGCGCATGAATATTTGAAACACCGAGAAGGGCACGATGCCAAAAGCCGAAACCGACGAACCCTGTAGAGTCCGATCGAGGAATCTGATACATGCACCATGGTACTTCCCATTGAACGCCTTAACGTAAGATACCTGGCATAAAGTACTGAAAGCAATGCGGCGAGTAATCAGTCGTGTTTGTCTCTAGCCGCCAAAATAAGGTATAATTATCTCTCGTCGGAACACAACAGTCCTAAAGAAATGTCTAATACAATAATAACGCTGAAGAACAAAACACAAAAGGAATAAGCCCCACGCCGGGCTCGAACCGGCAACCTTTAGATTAGAAGTCTAACGCGCTACCATTGCGCCAGCAGGGCTGATTTATATCAAACCACTAATAGCGAAATGTCGATTTTGCAAAAGGTTGCGGAACATGATTCCTTGCGAACATCCTTCACTAGTACGGTTCAAAATCCGTTGACCTGACTCTCGCTATAAGAATTCTGTCTATAAGAATGCATACTGAAACTGCACTGTATAAGAATAAGAATTTTGATCTCAACTAGTAGTATCCATACAAAATCCATTTGCCAATAAGAATAAGCACTATAAGAATATTTGTTTTCTCCAGTACACCCGGTACTGAGTGCATTCTTATAGGGAGAGTCGATTGTATCCGTTGATTGAAACCACTAGGGATAAAGCTCCACTCTGCTAGCAATTAATAAGATCTGTATGGCTTTGCCGACGGAAGGTATATCGAGATATAAGTAAGCTTACGGGTGCAAGCTGTTCCTTTATCAGGCGCAGCGTGTTCGGGGAGACAGACAAAAAGTAGCAGGTGCAAAGGCGCAGAGCCGGAGTGTTTTACCGAGAGTCAAGGATTTCGAACATGACAGGTTTTCAATCATCGAATGGGCGATATTACAACAGAATCTCTTCGGACGGGGCTTCTGTGACACGTCATGTCCGAACCTTACACTCGGTGCTCGGTAGGAACGGCTTTTTTTGTTCTGTGTTTTCCTTGATGTAAGCTCCTATATAGCCATGGAAACAAAATTCGGGATGTCTCGTCTTTGTTATTGTATGGCCGTCCCCGGTTTTCGGCACTTCAGTCTCTCAAAACTCTCTAGTTACCACAATCCTACGGTTGACCCATATGTGGACAGATCTTCCACCACGAGGCAAGCTTCCGGCTGCCATTGGCAGAAAGCAGGGCCGGTGGTAAATCGGGGGTTGTGTCGGGGGTTGAGCAGATGGTGAACGAGTAAACCAAAGGTGCTTATGTTGCGGTGGAAGTGCAAAGAAAAGATAGGAAGTAGCTGTGGTTTGATGGTTGATGATATGGTTGTCAGAAGATGTAGAGGAAGAAAGAGTGAAAAGCTATGCTGTCGAGTGGCACACAATGTCACAAGGGACAAACACCCGCTACAACAGCTCAATACAATAACCGAGTAGGGTCTTCCCCTCCGACACCACATACGCCTCGACTTTTCCTCTTGGATCCACGACTATGTAACAAGATAACTTGTAATTTGCAAAAGGGAAAGCTCCCAAGCGCAAGGTATCAGCAAGACTGCGCTCTCCTGTTCACCGGCCCGTATGCTCCCAAACCCGAAACTCTAATATAACGGAAACCTTCAATACTTGATTTCCTTAATCCGGGGAAGCCGTTTTGTTTCCCCAGCCACAACAAGGATCCGTTTCTTGTATTGACCAATCCCCTATAGGATCGATCTTCCGCTTACGCTCCGCGCGGCAGGGGTTGGGGATAGGTAGCCGTCGAGCCGCCTTACACGTACACAGGGAACATCTTTCATCACCACCGCCGCCGTCAACGCATCTCCGTCGCCGCCCTCCTCGTCCGTATCGCGGCGCACCTACACATTTCCAGCCTTCAGAAATGCCGACGCGCAGAAAGCCCGACGGACCGACCGTTGCCAAGACCAAGGGGACAACTGGCGTAATAGTGATCGTCACGACGGATCAACTCGGGCGTAAGCGGCCTCCCACATCTCGTCGGAACCACCGTTAACAATCCTAGGGGTTCTCGAGTTCAAAGTTCTCGGTCGCACAGTGTTTGTTAAGCTTGCGACGCGGTGGTGCGCACATCAAAGAGTTCCTATAACTCACGCCAGCTTCTTTTCTAGGGGGAAGCGGCTGGCCTGGGATTTGAGTATAGATGAGGTATGTTACGGGAAGGGATGGATGGGATGTGGCGCTGATTGGACGATGGTAGTTGTCGCTTGAGTTGGAGGATGTTGACGGCCGACCGACGGCCATGGTTGACGTTATCATAAAATAGAGGAGAGAGGAAGAGGCATGATGATGATGATTTTACAGCGATTCCGTTAGCACCCCACCAATAATACCCAGTACTCTGACTCCTCCGTCGCTACGATTGTATTAGTGATCCCACTCCGTCTGGAAGTGGATCGAGGTGATTCCTTGTGCGACAAATGAAGGGCAGGCGACATGTGGATGCTGAGGGCCGAATATAGGCGCAGCTAACACGGGGTTCTATTGGTATTGTATTTGGTAGTAGTATTCGAATCCTTCATTACAAAGGTTCTGTGCGGCCGGTGAAAGTCGCGGGTGGAGAGTCTGAGCCTGTCAGGACTCAGGAAAAGCCCGACCTGTAAATAAACGTGTCGTCTAGAGTACTCTAGATTCCGAGTTCCCTCGACCTGGTCCATATCCGCTTGCGGGAAATGGGGAGTGCTGGTGATGGAACTGCAAACATGTACAAAGTTATTTACATCAACCAGTCGGCCTTGCATTCGGATAAACAACCCCGAAAATCAAACACCCATTCGCAAAATGCCGTTCTTCTCCAAGCTCGGATCACTGACTTCCCGAGATTCAGGATGACTCCAACAAAAATTGGGTCATCAGGTTTCGGGTTTGGTCAGGGTCTCCCGATTGTATCTCGAGAATCGATTTTGAGATCAGGAACCATGTGAAACGAAATACCTCGGGCTCTTGCCCTAGACCCGCCTCACCTCACTCGCTGCGTTGTTCAGGAAGACGGCTTCTACATATCTGTATTGTATCTAAACTTGTATTTTCAATGACGAGGCCAGTAAGGGGTTCATTCTATAATGGAGGATGTTCTGCGTCTGACCTTATTATCCACAGTAAAAATCACCTAACTGAAAAGTGTTCTAGGTGCTTTGTGCATGATTATCGTACTCCAAGGCCCCGGCAACTGCTCGCATTCTCATACCCAGAAGGGGGAATAGCTAGACCGTATACCGCGCTTCTCAGCTATACCATTTCCACAGTAATCTCTACATACTTATAACTCGATTTTTTAAAGCCTAGAATCATTTCGATTCGTGAGAAACGTCGAGTGAGAGTATATATATGATGCATCTAGCGTAGTAATTGAGATCCAACATAGCTTTTCGAATACTGGAGCTGAGAAACACTCGAGGCAATTTGAAAAGCCTAATTTGCAGCAGGACGAAATATTCCGGGTTATTGTTTCGGGTGTTTAGGTTGTCTTCTAAAGCTGCGGGTGATATTCCATGATCAGACTTTGGGTCAACTACATCTTCTTACTATGCGGAATGCCAACTGAAGGGCAAGCACGCGGGGTCAGAGGTTGGTCCACTGGGTTATCACTTCAGCCTTCGGAACGAATGCCGGAATCATGGCACGATGTAACGGGGCTATCCCAACGTACGAACATTATGCCATCGAAGAGACCGACAAATAACTTAATGTGACACCTAACCGCACGACTGATTTAAACAAACAGAAGTAAATGCAGGCATAACAAAGAAAACGTACAAAAACAATTAGATTCCTCCAACCCGCCTCTTTTTCTACACTTCCAACATAAGAACACCGAATCTTGATATCTCCACCAATGACCACCCCCCAGAAAAACCCAAAATCCACCCGCATCTGCACCTCTGCCATCTCCATTGAACCAAGAACCAATGGAAACATAGAGTCTGCCGTCGATCGTACGAGAGCTTCTCAAATCGGACCTGGCAATCTAGAACTCAAGCATTGATCGTTATACAGGTGTGCTAGAAGACGTATTCTCCTGATCTCTCTCATCTGGATGGCTGCCGTCACGGACCTTCTTCGACGACCCTGGCGTTGAAGATTTGATAGGCGGAACCAGGCTCGGATTCTTCGCTGCCCATTTTTTAAAGCCTGCTAGTTGTCTAGCGGTCCTTTTATGGATACCGTAGGGAATATCAGGATCGGCTCCAGCTTGCATAAGTACGGTTATCATGGATTCTCTGCCCTTGAGACAGGCACTGTATAAAGGTGTTTCTTCAATAGAGTTGTGGGCGTTGGCGTCGGCTCCTGCTTCTAATAGCATTTTTACAACTGACTCTAATCCGCGCTGTACGTGAGTAACTAATATGCTCCCACAAGCAGGTCGAATATCTGCACCCTCCGATACGAGAAAGCAAAGGATTTCCTCTACCCGTTCCTTCTGGGCTCCAAGAGCGTTTCTAGCCGCAATTTTTAAGGAAATACCAGTATTGAGACGTGCTCCATAGTTCAGAAGCAGCTGGGTGGTTCGGAGCTGGGCGTATTCTATTGCAGAGTCGAGGGCGGCATTCTTGCTGTCTAGAGGTAACCCAGGGTATCTCGCAAGTAACAACTCGACAACGGTTTCGTGGCCACCTAGGGCGGCCAACATCAAAGGAGTTCCGGTATCCGAGCTCATGTTGATGTCCGGGTCATAATCAAGTAGAAGCCTTACAAAAGACTCGTCTCCAGTTTGACAAGCTAGCACAAGTGGTGTTTCTGTTATCCACAAGCCAAATGTCGGGGTCTCATCAACCCTCGCACCCCTTTCAAGCAGCCGTTTAGCGACCTCCACAGAATGGTAAACTGCTAACTGAAGTGAGTTCATACTGCGAGGGTTACCCAATGGTTGACTAAGATCTATGCACTTGTCTTGGTCGAGAATGAAGTCAACAATAGTCGCCGATCCGGATGTTATGGCAGCTCTTAGAAGATCGCCCTTTAAATTAGAAGATGCAGAACGATATACGCCCAGATTGAACAGTTTCGCCACTACGTCTTGATCGCCGGTGTGTGCTGCATCAACCAGCATGCGCCAGCGGGATGAATCATCCGTATCAGGGGTGATTGTGAAGGTGCCGGCTAGATGCTGTTGTGGAGGGAGATCGGGTGGAGAATTAGGTAGGCAAAGATCTTCGTGGCTTTTCAGAGACTGGCGAGTTAAGAAACCTATGCGAGACATATCACACAGGGAGTTGGAGCACTTGAAAGGGCGATTATGGCGAGTGCGCATGTGCTCATCCTTCTCTTGCAATGTCTCAAAACCAAGGCGGAAGTATTCGCAAGCCAGTTTGTTGCATTTAAAAAGTCTTGTTCCGTAAAATCGACCCAAAGTATTAGCGGTTTGACTGTTCGTTATGTTGGGAGAAGCTAGTGACTCCAAAAGACTGCGGATGCGGGTCGAAGTAGACGACATCAAAAAGGGGTCCTTGTTGAACCACTCTGGGTCTTTAAGAATTAGAACCATCGACTTTATATGATTGTGGGGTTTTACATACCGTCATCTAATTGAAGATTGCATTGCATTTGCTGCTTATAGAACACCGCTGCACACAAACCGTCATACAAATCACTGCCATTTGGTTTTAGGCATTCGAATTCCTTATTGAATAATTGCCTAACGGGACGAAAGCGTGGGTTCTTTTGGTTTTTGACAAAGGCAAGTAGAGATGCTAATAAGCTGGAATCTACATTGCCATCGTGGATGCCGTCTTGGAGATGTTGAAGCCAGTTATTCCAAGCATAATCATAGAGGGCGTATGCGCCCCTAAGGATTTCCTGCTTCACTTGATCATCATTGAGGTGCGGATCGAAGCAAGGTAAATTCAGATACGTAAGGCATATGTTAGCGGCATATGTGTGCGCAGTATTCTTCGTTATGAAAGGACCGCTCTCTTCGTGCGTTAAGTATCTTCAAAGACAATCAGACCTTCTAATTATTGGTCAACATACGACGCGGAACGTACCCTTTGGCAGTGAAATGCACAAAAACAACAGTATCACCCCGTGTTTCGATAATGGGTCCGCAAATATCCAACCAGCTGTTTCGAGGTTCGTGATAATCAAGCTCCCTATCTCCAGGCCTGATAAGAAGTGCGTGATGAAGTTCGATCTGTCTGATTGGTCGCTTCGCGCTGCAAAGCCACTGGAATAGTCGTTGAACATGAGACTTCTCGTTCGGCTTCGTGCAATTTATTATTCTCTTCATAATCCTCCCGTAACTGCTTCTGTATCAGTTTTTGACCAAACACTTTACCTCATGTGGATACGAACGCTTCGCTCAAACCCAAAGGCAAATTGTTAGCCTCTGCTTTGACGTCTCTGAGATAATATTGGCTCTTTAAGTGCTCCATGACCAATCGCGCATAAAGAAACATTCCTTAAATGAAATGAGTTAGATAACAGGTAATCGCGTCACCGGAACTATTTTCCTACCTTCAGCATTGGCTGCAATTTGGTTCAGCATCGTCTTTAGCTCTCTTCCCTGATCCGTTGAATGCCCCACTTTGAAGAGGTCTAATAATGCAATGCTCTGTGTCTCTACATAGGACTCTATGTTCAAATGGTTTTTATTCCCAATTTGGATCACAGCAGTCTTCCCCAGCAGCTTCGAAATGTCGGCTTCACTTTGACTGCTGATTAGAATACGTAGGTTTGAACATTTTTTCTGCAATTCGAGGAGTGCCGGTAGCAGCGTCCGCCGATCACATTCGCTACATTCGTCCAAGCCATCTACCAGCATATAAACGGTACCAGTATGATCCAATAGTTTCCGAAGAATCGAAAGTGCGTATTCTTGGTTGTCGCGTAGCTTCTGCAGCGAGGCATAGCTTTCAAGAAGTTTAGGTAAAAGTTCCGACTTTTTTAGGACAACCTGATAAATGAACGAGTGGACAGCGCTGAGTAACGGGTTCTTAGTTTCGTCAGAGTAAGTGAAGAATGCGTAAATGACGGTAGATGCAGCAATATCGATCACAACATCTTGGGATCCATTCTGCAGCCAGGTGATAATTTCCCAGCTCAAGAAGGATTTGCCTGGGAACATGTGAGATTTTGAAGACGGTAGTGGCGAAGGGAAGAAACCAACTCACCAGCACCAGGAATTCCTGTTAACCAGAGTAGCGATGCCGATTGATCAGTCGGATCTAACCACCTTTTGAAGGATCGTTCGTGTTTTATCCAGCAGCCAGTATCGTCGCATCGCTTTTCTTTGATCCTTTCGATTTGGCCTTCGTACAGGTTTGGCGAAAGAAATGACATGAAGTCGTGCGTTTTCTTATCAGTTTCAAACTTGCGAACTTCCTCATAGTGTTCTAAGGCTTCCGTGCGAGCGTGCTGTGCGTCGATGATAACATTGAGAGTAACCTCGTGTGTGAAAAGCTCCTTGTGGCGGTTGATATTGGATTGAATCACTTCCAATTTGCCATCTAAATTTGGCCATAGAAGTTCCACCAGCGCCTGCCGAACTGATAAAATCGAGTTAGTTAAAATCATGGATAGCCTCCGAATGCGGACGAATTTAAAGACGTACCGTGACATTTGACAAACTTGTATGTTGCTAAATAGATATCCAGAATATCCTCATAGAATAATACAAGGATATGGTGAAGCTCGTTGTTTCCACGAAACCGTTCTGCATACCGACCGAATTGGGGAAGGCAATCCCCAACTCTAGCGAAAACATCCACAAGCTTTTCAAAAGAGCGTATGTATATACTTGACATCTATTCACAGCTCAGAAACCTCCCGATCGTCACTTAGAGCGATGAAAACAGCCAACCTTTAGAAGCAGTTTTATCGGACTCTGTTTAATTAGTACTTCCGGTCAGACAGCATTGGACGGCAATCATACCCATATTAAAGCCAATATGCTTGAGTTTACTGTGACAAAGGTCTCCACGACACCCGAGTATTGCTCAAGACAAAGCAAAAAAGGCTTGATCTTTCCTAGATAACGCAATTTCCGACTTTTGGCATGCTCTTCCTGCAGTTTGTCCGTTTCGTCGTAGACATCGTCTATGGTTGTAGCCTGTAAGATTTTGTTCCGATGGGCATAGCTTAGTTCTTTGCTATTGAGGAACTTTACTCGAGCTTTTTCGAACGCTTCTGGAGCTGACATCGCTATTGTCAAAGCATGGCATGTCAAGGTGGGGATTTGAAGCTCTTATCATGGCTTGCGAGGCTGTTATGCGTTGGCAACTGAAGCACTGCCACCAAAGGCGCATCTTACAGCCTACCTATGTGCTAAGGGCTGTGTGGGGAGTGTTACACAAAATTGATATGCTTAAATGTCAATGGTTAGTATGTGCATACATACAGTTATACAGGCGACTGTGTTTGGTAAAAGCTGTCATGAGAACGCCTACTTCTCCGCCTCACGCAATAAATTCCTTCCACACAAACTTCTTGCACAGCCATGCACCCTTCGTGCAGAACTTATTATGAAAAAATTGTCGCCTTTCCATACCAAATAACACAAATCAAATGCTATGACGAGTCTTAAGCTGAGAATTTGCGTATACGCATGGACTTTTGTCTGATAGTAACGAAATTAACGTTTGCTGTCGCCGGTTTTAATAGATACATTGTCGGAAAATTGTACTGAGTACCGGTACGTCATGCAGGTGTACATGTAGAGTAAGTACATACATGCAATGTGTGGGTGGATGCAGCAAGCAGGGATGGAAAGTGAGGCTGTGAGTTGTTCCACAGTACATTACTTCATATAATCCCCTTCCAGCGTCAGTTTCTCTCGCTGCTCATCGACACTCACGCCGCAATGGAGATCAAACACCTGATTTCCTGTTCTACCGAGGAAGCGTTTGGAAAAAAGCGAAGACTATCATCCGGTTGGGACACCAACCGCCCTGCCGTACCTCAACTCGAACCCCCACTCTATTACCCTGCAAAACGACCGCGGCAAGACAACTTTTTGCTCCCTAACCCAGATAGCCTACAAGAGACCGTACACAGCTTCAATCCGATAAATCCAGACCCAGCATTTCCTGTTGGTCTGCCGGGCATATTCTCGGACGGTCCTGCGGACGATTTGTCGAGGGGATCGCTGCAGGGTTTCGGTGAGCAGTCAGATGCGTATGCAGCGGGGCATTTCAGTTATCAACTTTCCGAGACAGACATGCACAGTACACGGACAACTGTTGGCAACTGTATTCAGGAATACACTGATTTTAGCTTTTACCTAAATGGAGAGCGTTCTCATCCCGTCCCTAATTGGAGTCCTTACGATCCTTCGGCTTCATGGATGTCACCGCTGTCTTATAATTCTCTGAGTTTATCCAATGCTCCGTTTGGAGATGATAGCGGTACCTACAACTTGCAGACCGAGGACAAATTTACAGATCAAAGCCCACACCAGCAAGCTCTCAGTCTAGCACAATCTCCACTAGGTTAAGCGCTTTGGGCAAGTGATAGTGTACGAGGCTGACTGAAGCAAGCAGAAATCAATGTATACGGCGATGTCGACGATGATTTTGTAATGCCAGATGGACCACAAGAAGAGGGCAATGCAGGCCCTTCATATGAGGTTTGCCTAGGAATGGTACGTGAATTGAAAGTCCATTCATACAGTACCCTAGTCTAAAGTATAGTAACTTTCTACAGCTTGAAGAAATTACCATGACTTGTTCCCAGAAATTGACTCTACCGGAAGGGAGCACGCGTACGGAGGTTTTATTGGTACCGAATGGGGACTCGGTATTCATTCATCGAAAGGGGGTTGTCCAAGAATACTTGGGCCTCATGTTCAAGCCGTCGGGAAAACTGCTAAGCCAATTATCAAAAAAGTATTCGGTTCATTTCGAAGCTTTCGTTCCGAAGTTGGAGAAAAAACCTTCGGACCAATGTTTTCCAGTGCATGTGGTGGTTTATGGTTTCATGAGAGATCTTGATAACCTTGCGGATGATCTCTATGCTGGCAATATGTATCTACAGCATCCACATTCTTACGACCAGACAGTACCATATCAGAACCCCCAGTACCTTGTAAGACCAGGGGGAACTGTTGAACCTGTCGGCCCAGATGACTCTGAATCAGAGACAGATGAGAAAAAGTGCAGCAGCAAAAGAGAAATTCAAAACTTAATAACAGATATCTTTGGAAGCGCCGAGGGCCCAGAATATTTTGTCAATGTGGAAGTTAGCTCGCGGATAAGAACAACGCTGAAAAGGTATAATCAGTCCATGCCAAAAGTCTCGCTGTACGTCATTGATTTGATCCGATGTTGACATCTACGCAGTCATCAAGCAAAGGCGCTGTCGCTGATGATGGAAAAGGAGAGCGGGAGGAGCGAAGGTCCTCAGTTTGGTTCTACCTGGGAATCTATTACATTTGGTCAGAAGAAACGGTATTTTTATTCCACCTATTCCATAGAAGACCTGGATTTTGATTTCGTGCAGGTACCGGAATACCATTACTGGACGTATGCTACCAAAAAAACCGCAGGATCTAAGAGGCGGCCTTCTTGCAGATGAGATGGGACTGGGCAAGACCCTGACGACCTTGTCTCTTATTGTTACTTCGTTAGACAATGTGCAATGTCGGTCTAGTGGTCTTGGTTCCGCGTCGAATGTTCAGAGGGATCAAAGTCTTAAAAGCAACACCTGCACACTGATTGTGACTACAAAATCGAGTTGGTTTCCACACTACGATAATACTTACTTCATAACGTTGACGCTTTATATCACAGTGCTTGATGAATGGGAGGATCAAATACAACGGTCGGTTATTATACCCTCTCCGCGAGTTTAACCTCTGGCAGCTCTAGTTACATCTTCGGTTTACCTGATGAGATTCTGACGAGGGCCCCCACAGTCACCTACATCAAGGACTACGAACATCACGTTTTCACGGTGACAGGAGGGAAAATGATGCTACGAGACTTATTGAGCATGATGTCGTTCTCACCACGTATCATACACTCATGACCGACTATTTTGCTGCTGGCGGTAAGGCTCCACGAAAACAGAATGGCGGACGAATCCTACACTCGATTTCATGGATGCGTATTGTCTTGGATGAAGGTGAGCATTTCATTGCTTCGGAAGCGTTCTCCTGAATACATAATTGAATTATGTTGCACCTCCTGCAGCCCACATTATCAGAAGCGGTACTGCGAAGCTGGCTCGGGCGGCTTGTGCTCTGCAAGCAAAGTATCGTTGGTATGATCATTCCCTGCCCCAATCTCTTCCACCGAGTCTACTTGGAGCGGATGGTTGGTTCATAGTCTGAGCATTTGTCTACTTTAGGTGCCTTACTGGAACTCCTCTCCAGAATCGTGTTGAAGACTTTGCGTCATTGTTGTCTTTCCTCCGATTTGACGCCTTCGATAAGTTTGAATCGTTTGACGCGCACGTAGCGACTCCTCTCCGGAACGGTAGTAAGGATGCTGTAAAGAAGCTACGTCTTCTTGTCAACGCCGTTACTCTAAGGCGCACAAAGCGAACACTTGGATCGGAACTCCAGCTGCCATCTCGAGAAGACCTGACCTGCACCGTGAGCTTTTCAAAGGATGAGGAAGAGATCTACAGGCTATGCCGTGACTACTACTGGGCAGTGGCTGGCGGAGGGAAGGAGGCAGGCCGGAAAGGGTGCCATGGTTTGCTCCAGTGTATCCTTAGGCTCCGCCAGATATGTAATCATGGGATTGACCTGCTACCAAAAGCTCTGCGAGAACGATTAGAAAACCATCTTGCCGCGACACGTGGCATGATAGTTGACACCCCTCCATCTTCACAAACCGAAGGGTCAGCCATTTTTGCAGATACAGACATGGAATCAAGTCACCCCTACGTGATTTGCAGGTCTTGTGCATCAAAGGCACAAGACAACCCCGAGAACGACCCAGAAGACGTGCAACAGGGGAATTCAGTCTGTCCTGTATGTCTTGATCCTAGCATTAATGCACGGGGATCTCCAGGCTTGGAAGTGGCATTGCCGGTAAACGATGAAGTCGATGATAATGTCTATATGCCGTCGTCAAAAGTGAAGGCATTGTTGAAGAACCTCGGCGAAGAGCGGAAAATTATGGTTAATGGTCAATCAGCGTGTAAAAGGTTAGTCTTATCCTGCAGCAGAAGAAACGGCATGTGTTCTGACGTTTCAGTGTGGTGTTTACGTGCTGGACAGGCATGCTGGACTTGGTCCAACGTGCGCTTAGAACTAATGGTTTCAGTTTTGCTCGTTTGGATGGTTCCATGACTGCAGAAGCCCGCAAAAAATCCTTAACAACCTTCCGGGAAGATCCGGCTTGTACTGTCCTGCTGGCCACAGTTGGCAGCGCAGGTGCTGGGTCAGTAAATACCGTCGAATATTCTCAGCCACCAAAAGCTAATTGCCGGCTTTATTTGCAGGATCGATATTACGGTAGCTTCAAGAGTTCATCTCCTCGAACCGCAGTGGAATCCTATGGCAGAAGATCAAGCACTGGACCGCGTTCACCGCATGGGCCAAAAGAACAACGTTGTTACCACTCGGTATATTGTTGCCAATTCAATTGATGAGGTACCAGCCATTTGTGTTTGCTTTCTCTATATATGGTTACTGATTTCTGCAGGGTATGACGAGATTGCAACGGAAGAAATTGCAGCTGGTGGAGGACGCTCTAGGCAACAGCTCTCAAGACAGGCTTAAGGTTTGTGAACCCGAGTCCCCCTGAATGCTGCGCAGAATCTGATGCGAGAGTTAGCGGTTGGAGGATGCTTTGCTGAAATGAAGTCAACACCGGCGAGACGACTACATGCCGTCTCCCACCATCGGTCCTTCCGGCTCGAGGGACTCCGAGGCAAGAACAAAGTACCATTACATACACCATCTGTATAGAATTAGAACTCGCCAGGGCTCGACAGGCAAGTGAGCGAGGTGGCTGGTTCTAGGATATCTGCTCGTGCAAGGTGGCCTGGCTTTTTGCGCTGAGATGCTGTTTTAAATGTTTATAGATACATAGTGTGGTTGGTGGATGTGTGTACATATTAGTGGAATTACATGGCATACTCGAGATTCGTTTCTCCATATTCCACCGTAAAACATGACGAGTGATACACAATGCCGAAAAGAATTGCAGATGAATCTAAGTAAATACCTCTCACCGCACTACATCCAACACCCACACCCCTCAACCCTACAAAGTTTCCTCTCCCCCCACCTCTCCCTCCCCTCCGCCCTCCCCACCTCCACTTTCCGTCCAAGTACCCACTCCACCACACTCCCAACCATATCCGCAGCCCCCTCAAACCTCGGCCACCCCCAAAACCCCGCCGGAAACCCCTCCTTCACCAGCACCTTCACCTCTCCTCCCGCCCCCCGAATCTTCTCCACCAACCTCTCCCCCTCCCAAAACGCCGGATCAAGTGTACAAAGCAACACCAACGTCCTCGGCCACCCCACTCCAATCTCTCCCAGCAGTGGCGACGCCTCCTCCGGTGCCGCACCATAAGCCTTATACGCTCCCGCTGCATCCACAAGGCCGAGCGGATCTAGTGCCGGTTCCTGCGGCGCCCCGAAGGCGGGATGGAGACACCACGGTGTCAGGAGTATCACTCCCCCCACCCCCGCGGCACCAACACGCTGCAGGAGCGAGAGCACCATGCTTGCGCCGTTGCCCGTGCCGCTAAGGATCAGATCCTCATGGATACCCGACAGATGCGACAATGCGGCGTGGACATTGTTCAGCGGTGCCGGCCACGGGGAGTGTGTATTCGAGTGCATAAACCGTGCAGCCGGCGTTACAGAGTCTTCTGCAGTACACTTTTCCCGTCAACGCTGGTCTCCTGAAGGGAGGGGGGAATTACGGTCTTCAGAGTCGAGATCTCCCATGCCCCAACCGCCGCCGTGGATATGTAGAATTGTGGCGGAGGGGGAGGGGGAGTTGTAAGAACGGAGCTTTACGCCGGAGGGGAGGAGGAGGTCCCGGGTGTCTAGGGTGTCGAGGGAGAGCTCGGGGGCTTGCGCATTGTTTAGGGTCGCGAGGTGGGAGAGGGTTTCGTTGCGGGGGCGGCGAGGGGAGGAGGGGTTGAGGAGGGAGAGCCAGTTTGTGTAGGACTGTGAAGGGACGGACATTGCGGTTTGAGCGGTGACATGGCTGCGGTTGATAGAGGCGGGGAAGAGATGAGGTCGGAGGGAAGATAAGCCGATGTACCTGCGTGATGCAGATCCTTGCACGGTGCCTGTCAATAATGATTCTGTGTAGCACAGAAAAATTGTAGATACGACCCTAGCTTTGGCATCAGCTTTGGTATTAGCTATTCACCGGATGCCTGATCATGTCTGAACCGGCAAAAAGGCAAAAGAACAAGCCCCACGCGGGGGTCGAACCCGCAACCTTGAGATTAAGAGTCTCACGCTCTACCGATTGAGCTAGCGAGGCTGTGAATATTAAGGTTCTGCTTATTCAAATATCAACAACCATGTACAAGTCCACCGAGCTTACGATTCAGCCTGATAAACAAGAGGCCCATTCGAGGCTTTTCAATTTCCGGAAAGTATCCCCGGGCTCATCAGGCTGAAGACTATACGCGAAAGTGGAGCCGTTCGGTTCTTTCCCATCCGGATCCGGAACATTTCTAGAATTCCTGATGGACGATTCTGTCGTGACATCCTGACAGCCCACTCTATCTGCAGCAATGGTGAGAATATTAACCCACCTTGGTCTCGATCTGAGTTCTCGTCGCTCTTTCTGCCGGCCGTATCCTGCTGCCGTGGCATGCGTCGTTAAAATAAGGTAAGAGTACATGAGGCAAACAAGCAGCCGAACTATTCCGACGGTTCCTGGAGTTAGTAGGTATTTGCTGCCATCCACACAAGTGGCGGTGCTTTGTTCGGTGGAAAGATTATCCATGCTTTGTACTGGCTCCTCCAAAGCGCTAACTCCGAACCGTTTCAAATCCTGAATTGACGATTTCCGTTCCATCTGAGAGTCCAGAGACATCGCGATCGTTCGAGAGACACGGAATTAAAGGAGAAAACTCGGTTCTACTCTCAGCATTGATGCAGGGTGGTACATAGAGGGCTCACATGCTGCAATGCAGGTCCAGCCTTCTGCCTCTAATGCAAGGGTACTTGCGGGCTGTACCTACATTAGAGCGGTACATACTAAAAAGTACCTCAACCGGTTGAAGATATTTCATAACACAGTCCGTCTTCGTGAGGGATGCGATGTTTATTCTACCTATTTGTTTATGCCCAGCTTCGCCGTCTACGTAATGCCTCAAACAAAGTTTCTTCACGACGGCGACAAAACGGCTCGGGCGGCTCGCCTATCACGTTGAGAATTAGCTTAATCTTGCTAACGGGAAGTACCGAGTGCAGCAAAAGGGCTCGAGTGAGACCTGACCCACGAACTGATTTGCTGGCTCCACGGGACCAGTTGCAGGTGCAGTTGCAGAAGCAGCAGCAGCAGACGCGTCAAGTAGTGCTATTTCTGCTCTCCAATTTGTCCCTTGTGATTTTTCTGCGGAGGGGAAGGCTAATAGCATACCCGCAACCCTTAAGTTTTCCGTTGGCTTTGAAGTAGCATTGCGCCAAGGGGTGCAGATTCGTCCCCGGTTGCAGTCGCCCGCTACGACTATCTTGACTACTCCAAGCGGTTTTGGGACCCCAGCCCCGAATCGTGGGGAGGGAGGGGAGTGCGAGAGCATAGATATGAAGCCGACATCCTCCTCGTCAAAACTCCTTCCTTTCGAGAGTTTCTTGGATGTTTTTCTTCCCCCGCCTGCTCCTGTTCCTGTTCGCAAAGTCTGCCCGCGAGGCGGAATCGATCTACAACAAACGATAACCCCATCCAATCGCCGAGCGACTGCTACATGATTGATTGACCTGATTGATTGACCTGATTGATTGTAACTTCTTAATTGACGACAAACCGCACGACGACAAACCTTCCAGCTTCCTTTATTACAATAATTATAATCAAAGTTCCCCCAGCATTCCGAATACGAACCTTTTTTTCACGGCTATATAATTTGCGTTCTTTTTTTCATTTCGGATACCCTGCTGTTGTCACTTTCACAAGCTTCATACGCAACACAACCTAATTTCACAAGCCAAAAACCCGAGAAGCTGCCTGCCACATCGACCCACCTGATCCACTCCATACCTACCTCGCTCGCCTCATCAATATGGATCACCACGACCGCGCACAAACTCCACGTTCATTTATGTCCGTCTCGACCTTCGTTTCCTTCGCGTCTAACGCTCCCCCTCCCGAACAACCATCCGCACAGCCACGAATGGCTTCTTCCGGAGGCCTACCATTCGATGAGCACATTTCGCCAACTGGGGGTGGGTTCCTGGGCGCCGGAAGGAAAACGGATACAATACGCTCGCAGATGAGAGCGAGAACACTCAGCAACGTCTCCTGCATCTCGAACTCAACGTGGTGGAGCGCGGTAGCAAGTGTTTCCAGCGAGGCCGAGCAGCAGCAACAGCACGAGGAGAACAAGAAGGAGATAAAGCCTGGAGCACCGGCGGCGTCGGTAGTTCGGAAGATAGATTCGGCCGTAGCGCTGGAGGAGGTTCAGGAGCGGCGGGAGAGCATTGCGTCGTCGTCCCGGGAGTCTACCTCCCAACGACGGAAGAAGAAAGAGAATGAGCGACCCGGCAGCAGTAGCAAACCAAAGCTTCTCTCGCGGAAATCATCAACCTCGGCATCCACCGTCACCATGGTAAACACCACGCGCTCCTCGCGTCGCCGCTCAACCTCAGTCGGCACTGTCCCCCCCTCCTCCCCCCCAGGCTCCAGCCACCGCAAACTCCGCCCCTCCACCGCCGCCGCGCCCCCAGAGCACACAAACTGGAGCTGGGACACGGCGGAGGCCATTACTGAAGCGCGACGACAGAAGCGACGAGAAATTGAGCAGTCGCTGGTACAGAAATATCCGAACGACCGATGCCACGGCGAGTTCCTCCCCTTCAACACAGACTTCAGCCACTCTGCGGACTCCCTCTCGCCCGTGCGCTTCCTCTCCCCCTCCTCCCTCCGCCAAGTCTCCTCGTCCGGCACTATGGTCGCCCCCGCCTCTGCCCCCGTTACCCCGCTCGAGCCAACAACAATCGCCTGGAAGAACCTCGATTCCCTACGCGCCGAATACGCCGCTGCAGACCGCCGGAAGAGATCCGCGTGGGAGTGGATACGGCAGCGGGTACTGTGCGGGGCTGGGATCCTGGGTTGTGGGGGGAAGAAGGAGTTCTGGGAGGATGGAGACGAGGATAAGGGGAGTGTACGGCGATATCGGCTCGAGCTACCGGATCGGGATGAGTGCGCTGTGAAGGCGCTTCCCGTGCGTGTTCGGAGTGTGGATACTAATATAAAGCCCGCCACTATTGCTACGACGACACACTTGGGTGTTGAGGTGGACGAGGATGGGCCGGAGAAGTGGAGTGTGGTCGGCGTGTTGGAGGGGAAGAGGGTGCAGGATGAGGTTGTGGGATTGCCACCCGGATTCAGGGAGGAGGAAGCCGCAAGCCCGTTTTTGGCTAGCACTGTGAGGGGCATTGTGTAGATTTTGGCTTTACACTGAGTTTGGAGTCTCATTGATTTCTAGAGTGCGAGTTTTTACTATCCCATTGTAGGGACCGCTTTGATTGATACATGTACGGCATGCATGCTTTTTTGGTGTTGCGGGGTTTTACTTTCTTGAGGGATTGGAGTTTTGAAACTTTGTTTTCGTTTTTCTTTCTTCTTGCAAGTGTTGTATAGGATGGATGGATGGAAGTGTATATTCGTTGTTGTTGGGTTTGCGTGTATATGATGAAGAGAATGTTTTGTAGCTTATTCCAGCTTTTTTGTCTGGCACTCTGGATCCTAAGTCTAGTCCGTCTTGTGGATCTTGTTCACTCGAAACGCTAGTCGATGAGATACGGACGTTCCGCGGAGGCATGAAGTCAGCTGATGATCGACGTACAGAGATCACGCGGTTGTGTGTTTCGAATCGGAAAGTTCCGTGCACGAATCAACGCCATGGACTTAGCCAAGTGCAGTAGTTAGATAGCACAGAGCCGTGAGTCTCTCATGTGAAGCTTTGAAGAATCCTGGTGTGCATCGGCATGGAGAATCTACCTTCTCTCCAATCGTAAACCCGGGTACGGAGATGGTGGCCATTCCAAACTACAGGCTCAGACGCTACGCCTTGTTTTTCATACCAAGGGTCTGAACACCAACGTTCGAAACCTGACCGCCGTGAGACCGCTACTCATTCTAGATTCTTCTACTAGGCTAGGTGACGATGAGTGCTAGTGCGTATACTTGCACCCCGTCATACCCCATCGCACGGGCATACAAGGCAGTTTTACAACCGTCCAAACGTAAACCCATCTCCCCGGAATGCTGTATAAGATGAAAGATATAGCTAACGTGTTTCCTCCAGGTATTCCAGCTGAACTGGGATGCAAAATCGGCGCGACGAATGATTGGTCATGATCCTAGGGAATGCAAATATGCTAAATGCCATACAATTGCTGTACTGTCGTCTGTAGGTAAACGATACGTGTGTCGTGGACTTCAGAATAACTGAGGACTTGGATTTTTGGGGCCACGCAGGTTTGCATTGCGACAAGGCTACGGGCTGACACTAATAGAGAAAACCCTGGTCTATAGAGTACAGCCTGGCGAGTGAGACAAACGTACACGTAAAAATAAAAAACGTGAGAATATCTGTCCTCAGGAACTCAAAGTCAGTCTAAAAAAGATACCAGTAGACAGAAGCATATCCCCGCCTGCTATCCAGCTTACAGCGTATGGCCATGGTTAGAAACCAAAGGATGAGGTAGTGGGTGGGAAACTATAGTTTGCTTCATTTCTTTGGTTATGAAATGTAGCGAGGATAATTAGGAAAATATATGCCACGGTTAGAAAGTAGGGCATGATTCTATCAACACTAGAGGTAGAGGGTACGAAACCTGCCCTGAATGATCATTCATGATACCTTAAGCACTGAAAGCCACAGGTTCGAAACCTTTAGACTATTCGCAGGCTCAAAACCTGTAGAGATTATTCTTTTGCTCTGCTGTGAAGCATATCTTTTCTAGTACCCGACCACGAAGTGGGATACCCGTAACCGCTATCCCATACACGCTCGGTTTTCTTGGATTTGTTGCATTTTCCAGCCCTGTGCGCTTATTGGTCGATCAATGTCAAGGTTGTCGACAGAGTACTGGCAGTTAAGTGTGGGAAGGAGCGTCAGCGGATGTACCACACCTCCTAAGAACAGGCATTAAGAGCGCAGCCCCATTCACTTGCTAGCATTCGCTTGACACATTGTGTCAGGCTTGCTGTTACCACTTCAGTGGTTCCAGCCGAGTGACAACTCGTGTAGTGCCAGCCGAATACTTTATCATGAGCCAAGACCCTTGGCGCGCTAACATGATCAAGTAGCGGACCCTTCACGACAACGCAAGCATTTTCCTTTCCTTTGCGTGACTTTCGAAAGAGTTCCGAGCAAAACAGCGAGCAACAAGCAACGCCATGACTCGACAAGAGTATAGCATCGACAGTTTGATCGAGCAAGCAAGCAGCAATCATGGCAACAAACGTGTTCAGACTCCTCAGCCGGCGAGCCTTATTCAGGGCTGTTCCCAGACCTGTTTTTCATCTCTCCAATGGCGTTCAAGTTGCATCACGCCAGATTCATAGCGTGCAACTCCCGTACGTTGGGCCTCCGAGTTACGATACGATCGCTCGACGCTTCTCTTCGGACGTCAATCCATAGGCCTATTTCATCCGCAAGTGCCAGCAAGAAGTTAAGGATCGCGGCGAATATGTCGATATTCATGATATCGGTGGCACGGATCCGGAAGATTACGATGTGTTGATCACGGATATTGATGATGAGAAATTGCGAACTGAAATCGCGGAGATAGTGGGGATACCGTACCATGCGAAGGCAACTACGGAAGATGCAAATAAAGTGGTCGAAATCAGTGATTGTTATATATAAGCGCGGAAGTTTCGGACGATATTTCCAGCAGTTGTTGCGAAAGGTTCTCGGGCCCATTGGGGTTTTTCATTGTGAATCCTGGGGCTCTATTAACGTACCTTTCCGCTCAGACGAGCGACCTTTGGGGTTTTACAGAAGATAACGGACCGTATTATGTCAATATCGCTGGACGGAGGCCCCAATTTATAGGTCACTGCTCAACTCGCATTTTCTTGAAGTTAATCTCCTTGGGATGGACTTTTTTCATCATTTTAACGTTTCCCAGTTGAATGACTTCAAGAAGTGCAGAGCAAAGTTGTTGTTCGGTATAGAGTGGCTTAAGAAGTTAAAGCTATAGTTCTGCGGTTGACTTGACTAGGCAAAGACTGGGGGGAGTGAATTGAACGGAAAATATTTCTATGGGGTTTTGGAGATTGATGGGAAGGAATGTTTGTACTTATAAGCGGAAGGAGTTTCGGAGGAGTGTAAACATAAGAAATAAAAGTAGGGTTACTTTGGTGATTTATTTGAAGTTTTGTTGTGGTATGAGATTGGAGAAGATGGTACGGGGACAGAGCCCGTCTATAGCTAAGGAAATAGGATTTACGAGCGAAGCGAGAGTGTCAGTGACCGTGAGGGGGCGTCAGGGTTAGGAGTATGAGGGCGTGTCAGGAATGGCATATAAACTTCAACAAAACCAAATGATTCCGTTGAGGAGTTGAGTTGAGTTGAGCACTTCGAATACTTGAAGCGGTATGCCTCGGGAGATACTTGGGATGGTTACCACGCAGTCCCCACTATCGATCTTGCTATGGCTTGGTTGGCTGTATCCGCAGGGACAGGGCACTTGGCATCCGCAGAGGCACTCTTCTCAATAGTTGCTGCGTTCTCCACATCTATTCCGAATGATCAATACCTTGGTCTTGGCAGATCAATTGCACTTAACAAGGGCTGGAGTTTATCTTGAAGGAAGTGCTTATCCATGATATTCCGCGGAAGACGAGTTTCTTGAGGTATTTCGCATTAGGCATTGTCGCGGTGCTGGCATTTTATTAGCCATCCCGAAAAGTGGTTTCGATGGAACTGGACCAAAGCATTATTCACAGTGGATTGGTTCACCTTTTGGTGGAGTGATAGCGGGAAAGGAAGGAAGGGTTACTCCAGAATATCTCCTTCGGATCGCTGCTGGATGGAGCTGCCTCACGGCGGTTCAGTCTATTTATGCCGACTATAAGCGCGGTATCAATGCCACAGACTGGTGCGGAGAGACTGCACTACTTAAAACATGTCGTGCAGGACATCTAGATGTCGTTCAGTGGCTACTCACAACCGCAAAGGCCGATGCTGGCGTAAAAACGAAAAAAATGCATTACGCCATTGCATTGGCTTTGCTCTTTCCAGGCCGAGGACGTCACGGAAATTGCTCGGATGCTGAAAAATGCTGGAGCCGGCCCGAATGCGGTTGCCGTAGGAACCCACGAAGACAGCGTTGAACTGGATTTCTGATTCTTTAAAGGACCGCCACTGATGAGAGCAGTGGCTTCCGGAAATACGGTCGCGATGCGAGCGCTTTTAGACATTGGAGCTAAACCGACGGTACCGCTTCAGAATGGGTCGGAGAATCCAATCGTTTTCGCTGCTAGACGGTTGAGAGGGAATATTCTGTCGATGCTTCTAGAGAAAGCGCCCGAGTATCCGGTTCCAGGCTGTTGATTGGCCAAATTTCATGATTGACATCCCAAACAGGAAATACAACATATCAGAGAAAATCGGGTGTGTAGGGGTAGACACTGAGCCTTGTACTCCCCCGAGTCGATTCTGAATAGCAGACGATTGGTGACATAGAATACAGCTGTAGAAGACAAACTAGCTGCTACAATGAAAACTTCATGAGAATCTCATCCTTTCCCTCCCACGTCTGACATACATCACATCTCTCGCCCATTTAGTTATGCGTTCAACTTACAGCACTCCCAACCGATCAAGTTCTTCGAGCCCCACTTCTCCACTCGTCAACCTAGGTCCATGTCTTTGCCAACATTGATACTATCAGATGTTGGCAACAAATGCTATTTCAATTACGAGGCTGCTGAAATGATGTATCATTGATCGCTGGTATATGTTGAGAGCAGGTAAATAGTACACCCGTAACGGATGAACGAAGCAATCAAGAACCAAGTCCCAAACTAGGTCTCATCAAAGAAATACAACTCTCTACATGCCTTTTGCTCAAGAGTCCCTAGTCTTATCTATTCGCCGAGGCCCCAATCTGATGTGGTTGTCCAATGTGGTTATCCGGCCTCTAGATCCTCTCATAGGGAGACTCATGAACAGTACATCCCCGCCTAAGTCATATCCACAAAACATCCTTCCACGATATGCATAGACCATATCCTTGGATTATGGGCAGGATAGGCAGGTAGCAAGACCTTAACATCTATATATAGTGCAATCATTTGTCAGTGCTAAATACAAGCTAGTTCTTGCTCAAATCCCCCGGACTACGTCCTCGAATGACCTAGGTATTCCCCTCGTGGCCTGGCCGATACTGGATTTCCATGTCCAGTTCGCGCAGTACGTTTTCCATCCTCCTCCACAGCTTTGGCGTTACTAACGTTTCCGTCGTGTATGCCAGCAGGGCCGAGTGACCGACGTGGCCTCACCTATCAACCAAATAGCGGAAGATGATGATTAAAAAGCAGTGGTAGTACCAAGTATTTCTGACAGGAGAAAAGAGAGTTTTTGAGGGTAAAAAATGCCAGAGTGGTGTGTTTGGTAGTTGCTTGTGTATCCCGGAGAATTCGTCCCTTATCCTTTTAGTGGTCAAACGAGAGATATCCGCGTCAGCGAGCAGCGTATGATCAAAATGTTGAAGTTAAAAGAAGCATGCATTATTTTCTCAATTCTTGCCATGATCTTGGGCGCAATGCCCGGAAGGACTATTCCAAGTCTTCATTCAAATCCAGTTATAGAGAAGAAATAACCGAGAGCCTCCAAAACATCTGCAACGATGGTCCTAGAGTTATACCTGTCGCCGACAGAAATATTCTCATTTATGGTTGCGAAGTACATGCCACCTCAGCCGACCGAGAGACAGAGGCTAGCAGCAAAGCCGAAAAGCCATACCAGCTAAGTAGTGCAGCCTAATATAGCAGCCTTATATAAGTTTTTGTAAGAGATTGTATGTTTCGTATTTTTCTTCAACGAGGACAGCAATACGCTCATAGAGCCCCATTTTCGCGTTGTGAAAAATTCCCTTGCTTCTTGTCAGCGATGCTTGTAGAGAAGCTAGACATATATGTTCCGACCTATTGGCGAACCCACAAGTCATTACAAATCGCGGAAGTAGACATAATAGCTAAGTAGCTAGCAATAGCTGGCTCAAAAACCACCCTCGAAGTCAGCATGGAGCAATCTCTGAGCCTTTGACGACTCACTGCCACTATATGTATATATTACTTCATGTAGTCTTCCTCGTGCTTCCAGTATTATGATTATCTACCAGTTATTCCATACACACGAAGCAATGACCAAATCGACCGCTCTCTATCTACCTCTAGCAGAGTTCTAGTGTTAAAGTTGTTAAAATGTCGGCCATGGTCGTCTGCTTAGTACCAGTGATAGGAGACCGAGCGTTGACGTTCATGGAGACACCGAGTATATGTATCATAGGCCATACCCTGTCTTTATTGCATATACATGAGGAGTAATATCGTTCCCTGACTTGGCTGGCGGGATTAAATTTCGTACTTTGGCAAGGTTGCACTGCTAGATTTCTAGTTTGAGACTAGTTAAAATTCGCAAACTGGCTCGCCTAGTTCGTGAACGGGCAAAGTTCGTGTATCGGTCGGAGCATATATTTGGAGAATATTCTGAGATAGCAGCAGCAAGCGAGGTGGAGGTGGAGGTGAAAGATGGTAGCGGTGGGATTGGCAGAGGCGGATGAGGATGTGAATGCGGAAGCAGGAGCTAAGTGTAAGCAATAGTGGAGGTCGCGGAGGTGGAATAAGCGAGAGAGGGCTAGCCGATCGAAAGGAAGAAATGCGAAGTACTAAGTAATCGCAGATAGAACATGACCGAGTGACAACTCATGCGTGCATCTTTGTATCTCTCGGCAGTCGATATCGTGACAACTACCATACCGAGTTACAGATGTCAGAGTGAGTGATCTCTATGAGTAGAAGAAATGTGCAGCTAGACCACACAATCGCTTCATAGACATTAGGTACATGTTTGTGCTCCAATGTCACATCTCACCAAACTAGTAAGAGTGGTATTGGACTAGTTGCTATTTCGAGGATGAACTGATGCCTAACTACTTCAGTTACAATGGCAACCTGATATGTTAATGCACGAGGGTCAGGGATCGCTGTGCGTGCAGATCCACGTCGCGTGGATGCTAGTGAGCTACATATACTCATAAGAGCTTCACATGCCAGAACCTCATACCCAAGAGCCTTACGTCAGTACGTACCGGGGTTGTCTCTCAGCCACCGCCACTACGATGCATCGCTATTCCGATCTCACGCTGAAAGAGCTCAAAGAGCTGGCGGCCGCTCGCAGTCTTTGGCTACCAGCTACTGCAATCATGGAGTAGTTCCTCGAGCAGCTCTTCGCTGCGAACAAGCGGGAATTTCTAGATCGTTCTAGAGCCTACAAAGAAGGATCTGAAGTACAAAGCAGCATCACTGCGTGTGCTTTGGGGCTTCAATGGAATACTAGCCATGCAACGATAACTAGTAACCGTCACATTGGAATCACACGGTTTTCAAGCCATCGCAAGGTCGTCCTGTCGCCAGGCGGGGGCTTGAACTAGTCGGTCGACCCCGACGCATGTTGAACCTCACATAAAACCTCAGAAACAATTTCATCTTTGATTCCAGCGCTATCTCCCGAGACCATGCATGTAATATGATGATTGGAAATGTGTACTTGCCCTTCACATCCCTTGACAATACTTTATCTATTTAACAAATGAAATCTTGTTTATTGGGAGGTTCTCGCCCTGTGTATGCAAAACAATGCTTCTGGTCATAGGCTTGGGTAGAAAGTGAGCTTGCAGTCGGGAGTGGAGATCTACAGCAATCTAGTCCTAAAATCGCCGTCCAAACCATCTCCTCCAGCTTCATACCCTCCAAAAAGCTGTAGCCACCAGCTGGTATAAGACGAACTCAGGTGATATGATAAGCATGTTACCTTTTTCTGGGATCGTGCATAGCCTCGATGGTTCGTCTCGGGGCAGTCAACTTTGACAATCATTCGCAGTGACAGTCAACATTTTGGCCACATAAAAATTACATAATTACTTGATTAAATTGCAGTGGCTGTCAATCTTCTAGTTAATTTTCAAAATTGAGTACTCAATTTGCTAGCTACAATCATTACATCCGTCTCGATGCTCATCTGTGGATGCTCGTTTCAGTGCTCATAGCTTGGCTTATCGCTGGTTCAGCGTGAACCTTATAGAGCTAGAGATATGGTAAGGACGGTGTTGTGGAAGTGCAAAGATGGGGAGAGCCAGTAAGAGAGCCGGAATGAGGGAGGAGTGAGCAAAATTCCGGACCTGGATGAGGTTGTTGATCAGCCCAGCAACAATCTTGGTGACGAATCAAGTGACGAGTATAGCTATGAGCATGAGCCTAGTGACTAGCACTAACATAAGCTCAATGATTGTCCAGCAAACTGAGTAATTAATTTAGTAAGATAGCCTCTGCAATTTAATTGAGTAATTAAGAAATTGTTGCATGGTTATAAAGTTGACTGTCGCCGCGATTTGACTCAAAATTGACTGCTCCGAGACAAGCCGTAGCCTCGAATATTATACGTACGAATGATTGGTCATGGTTCTGAGCTTACGTTCACGTACATGAGTTTGCCAATAGCAATTTACATGTTCATATACATCATCCCACACTGCCTGAATCCATTTGTTACAACAATTAAAACAGTTTTTTACACTTTTGCCTTCCATAGGCCATGTCTTCCCGAAAGACATAACGAATATGATCTACGCATGGCCATTACCAGCCACAAACACAACCATGACAGCCATATAACTGTTTTTCGTCAGCGCATTTCTCATCCCAAGAGACAGGGCGACCCCACCAAGCACTAGCCGTTAACAGTTCCGATGTCTGTGCTCTCCCAACAAACGACATGGTAAGAATGAAAGCTGCCGTGGCAAGCAGTATCACCATGAACCTGATCTTCATGCTGGTGATACAATACAGAACCCCGAGAGGCACCAGGAGCAGCGATACGGCAATCCAGGCTACCAAGGACCTACTCCACACTCGCACTGACATGCTGGAGAAGATTTGCACGTTCTCGTCGCGGGAGTATCGGTAAGGTGGTTTCTAGTAAAATTTAGAAAAGAATAAAGGGAAGGAAAGAAGAAAAAAATCAAATAACCCATACATGGCCGAGAAATTTGTCAAACGCGATCACGAAATCCTCAAGCAAAGGCTCCACGAGGGTCACACCGGCATCCTGGATTCCCGAACAGCTCATAAGATCTTGGTTGTGTGACAAAAACCGCGTTTCTGTCTTGGAAATCGAGGCATTTCCGTAAACCCAGCTTTTAAGACTCGCGACATCGCGAGCTGTTGGTTTTTCGAAGCTCATCGCTGTGCGGTACCGCTCCATCTGTTCATCTACCATCACATAATTCTCTATGAGCTTTTTCTTCTCGCCCACCAGGTGAGAACGAACCATATTCGGCCAGTTTTTCTTCGAGACTCTTCATCACTACCTTTCTTTGCTGGTTTTTATCTCTTCTCCGGTTTCCAAGGAAAAGCTCGCATGGCTCTGACTTGTCGATTCGACCGAGTTCTTCTTCAAGCACACAAATCTCGTCTTGTTTATACAGCAACAGCCGCATCCGGGTAACTAAAAATCGTCGGAAGATAGAGAATGATGGATGGCTGGCTGCCAGCGCCGAGAAACGCGGGTAACCTTGTGGATAGCTCTCTACTGTATTTGGGATGTGTTAAACCAGGTGTTTGAAAATATCATGACCACGGACATTGTGAGGAGGTATCAACTATAGATGGAGGAAGGTTTTGGGTATCGACAGCCATGAGCCGAGAGCACAGCCATTTGACGCCCAAGAGATTTAGGAGCCTCGTGGCCTTAGTAGTTGTTCGGGGGTTCTGAGTTGTAACCGGAGCGGGCAGTACAGAATCTGAGACAGTTGTCAGTACAGGATCACAAAGCTGAACTCTAGGTGGGACTGTTCATTAAATTACCTCCTACAACTGCCATTTTGATTGAAAGGAGACGGGTTCTTTGGTGAGCGGAATGGTATGAAGGATCGATTCCTTGACTGACAGACAAATTCCTCTTTGAATTACTGAGGCTCTGACAGGTGATCCAATTACGTCGCGCAGTTGCGTTCGTGCTAGCATGCACGCACACTAAGTATACACTGCCACAACAGTCAAACAGACGGCAACATTACCAGGCATCAGAAAATCTCAAAGCCTATAAAAATTCTAATATCTAATGCTCACCCCCTTTAAGCATCGCGATTTTAGGGAATTTCTAAGGAAGGCTAAAATCAATGACTAAAATTTAGATTTTCTATCTACGGGAAGTTCTCTATCCCATACGAGGGCGCGAACAAGTCATGAAATTTTACCCAGCCGGAATATGGCGAGCTGGCGAGCAACACGCCCGAAGGAGCCAGTGGTGAGTTCGGGCCAACATTGACAGAGAACCAACAGAAGTATGGAAACTTATTTTTCGGGTGGTAGCGTGTGATTTCCACTGCTCTCGTTCCCAGAATTTTTCGTCGCTCGCAAGCTCGCACTTCAAAATGAGCTTGCGAAGTCAGCTGACGGGTAGTTTTCGAGCGCAGGTTTCTACACGCATGGTTCATTTGTGTTTACAATATCATACATATAAAAACGAACGATCAATCCATAATATAATAAAAGAAAAACCCTCCTGTTGAGCACAACTGAAACCCACAATTCAACGCCTACTTGAGGTTTTCGCGACATGTTTCATAACAACTTCGTACACACCACCACGAGTTGAGGTTATCTGAGGTGTCCACCCCAATCCTTCCTCGCACGCTGCTGATACTCTACCGGAATCCTCGGCCATATCCAAAAGAAACTCAGCCATTCTAACATATCCCCACTTGTAGGCAACAGGAAGTACAGCAATAGCCTCTTCACGCCCAACTTTTAGTCCTCCTGTGATCAAAATTCGCAATAACTTCACGCTGCCAGCTTCAACGGCATCTTCAAGATATTTCCCCTTGATAACACTAGGATCAGCACCCAATTCAAGTAACTTCTTGACAATAGTCTTCGCCCCGCTCTTAACTGCAGCCTGCAAAGCATTCCGAGAGTCCTTCCCACAATGGATCTTAAAATCTGCACCGTGATCCAATAAGAAAAGGGCAATCGATGGGGTCGCGACTGGTGTCAAGGCAGCCATCAAGGCGGTGTGGTTTCCATATCCACCACAGGCGTCAATATTGACATGGTGTTCTAATACTAGAAGCTCCACCAGCTTGTAATTTTGTTGGTAGGCAGCGGCCTGCAAAGCTGTCCAGCGCTGGCCACCCTCGGTATTGACGTTGGCTCCGTGGCTGAGAAGTATCCGCGCAATGTTGACATCACACTGAAGCGCTGCGCACTGCAAAGCTGTATGAAATCGTCCAGCTTCAGCGTTGACATCCGCGCCCTTCGAAACCAGATATCTTACGAGGGGCTCCGAGTCTTTTGGTCCTAGAATCGCAGCCTGCAGAGCGTTTCCGAAGTCGTAATTATCACTCCTTTCTATGGAATTCACATTGGCACCGTATTTCTCTACCAAAAACTCCACTATTTCCAGATCCTGTACAGATGCCGCTACCGTTAACGGGAAAATATTCGTGTTGTTCATGAGAAGTCCGTGGCCGTGAACATTTGCTCCTTGCTCCAATAAAAAACGTATGAGCTCGATGTTTCCATCATAACCAATAGCACCGCACAATGTGGTACGCCAAAGGCCTGAAGCCGTAGGAAAATATTGGTTGATGTCACTGCCGTGCTCCAAAAGAAATTTCACTCGCTGTATCCGTTTCGTGGAAATCGCGATATTCAATTCACTCCCATAGTGTTTTAATGCGCGGCGTCGAAATTCTCGGACTATATATAGTCTATTTTGCTGCACACTCTGACGTTCGTTTTCGCACTGTCTATGCTTCTGCACTGCTGGATGCCGATTAAATTGCATGTCGCTCTCAAAGTACACGCAGTATTCTAATAGATCTAACGCTTCGGTGTGTTCCAAAAGGATACCATCATTGTCTCTCGCTCTAGGCCTTGGGGTAGCTGGAAAGAATTCCCGAACATCAGTCAGATTGAAACCAAGTTCCAGCAATTTATCAATGGCCACGGTATTGTTGGCAAAAACTGCCCACTCCAATGGTGTTCCGGCCGGCCATCGAAAGGGAAAGAAAAATGCTGGGATGTCGGGATTACAGATAGATCTAGCGGGAACATCTTCTTTGGTGTAAAGGGCATCTGCAATATCCGGAATTTCTGTGGGGTCGAAGACAAAAAGCCAATGAAGCGGAAGTGTGCCCAGGCTTTTGCTGGCGATCTCTGGTCTTGCGCCATACCGAAGTAACAGCTTTGTACATTCTGCAGATCCAGCCATACATGCCTTCATAAGCGGAGTCTCGCCTCGTGCGTCTAACTCGTCTGGATATGAACCTTCTTTCTTCAACAAGGTTTCAAGGTCATCCATTCTCCCGAGTGCTGCTGCATGATGTAATGGATAGCGCGTTTCTAGCCATTCGAGAGGGTTTGCAAGAAGCCCACATGAGGCGGGTTTGCAGTTCTGAGACATTGTATAATGTGTATTATATCCGCCTTTCTTCCGAAAGCTCCGCCTCGCATCAGTATGCCGCTGCGGGTTGTGTGCTTGGAGGTCCCAGTCTAAAACCAACCCGTAAGACACCGCCGTCCAGGACCACTCAGGATCAAGCAGAGTTTTCTCGGGTAGCACGGACACAAAGTGTCGGATTAGGGCGCCTGCCACAATCGAACCCTTTCGTGCTGAAGACAGCAAACAAAACGCCCGTTGCTGTAGATAGATGTGAGCTGGGACTGGGTAGTCCAAATCCTCAGACGTCCGACTAAATGCCATCACGAGGATCTCATGGTGGGTGAATTCCGGCCCGACAATTTCGGTGGTGGCTGAGTGGTTGCTGCTTCGAAAGATGCTGTCAATGCCGTCGAGATACGCTTTTACTAGTGTAATACGATCATAGTATTCAAGGTCCGGGAACAGCTCGAAATCGTTGTTCCAGGCGATTGTGTCTGTATGCTGATCTTCTGTAGGTGCGGATGACTGCTGAGGTGCTTTCATTCCCAAGCTCCCTACTGAAACTTGGTGGAGACCGTAGTCTTCGTGGATGCGTGCAACAATGCCTCCATGCGTCATAGCATCTGCCGGCTTTTTAAAAAGTTCTTTTGCCCTGTAGCTTCATTAGATTGAAATAATATTGAGTACTACCAGTGGTGAAATATACCAATCTGTATCAATAGAATGTACATCAGTACTATCCAAGCTAAGATTCTTAGAAACATCTTGCAAGTTAGAGTCGCGATCCTGCGGCATTATCTGGAGTAAAGACAATACGACCGCTTTAATTTTTGTCTTAAGATATTCTGGAAGCTCGGACGACTGTAGAAATAAGGTTGCCATGTCCAGTGCATCTTCCGCCCGGGCTCCACCTTTCAGTGGGCACCCGCCATCCGAAGATATCACACTCCACACCAGTAAACCGAGTGAGAAATAGTCGCATCTGGCAAGTTCGTTCACTGGGATGTCACGTCTGAGCTCTGGTGCTTGCCATCCCGGAGTCCCAATGTCACTATCACACCTTGTGGAGCCGCCCTTGGCTTCCTCTTCTTGGATTGACAAACCGAAGTCGGAAATCTTTGCAACGCAGCCAAGTTCGTTGCGTTCAGCAGGAAACACGAGGACATTGTCTGTTTTAATATCGCCGTGAATTATTGCCGAATCATGCAATACAGACACCGCGTTACACACATCGAGACATAACTTCCGGCGAATAGCAATGGGAAGACCTTTTTTCCTGGTCCCCACCACCAGATCTCTCAAAGTGCAGTTGGCGCGCTCGACTATTAAAATTGGACTGATTGGGTTCATGCATGTACCGTTGGGTTGAGGGTCAAAATCCAGGCCCCAGCCTAAAATCTTGATGATATTCCTGTGGTTACGCAAAGGATTGTGGCATAGAGCAAGAACTTCTAGCCGAAAGTTGTGAAGTTGGTCTGGGCTTCCAAACCCTAGTGGTAGTTTGGTCCTATCGAGATTTTGGTCGGAGACTGGTAGTGTGAACAACGTGCGCTTGACTGCAACATCGATACTTGGGTCCAAATATCTCCGTTTCCACAGTTTCTTCACGTGATCTAGGTACGGTTGGTCAATAACGTACGAAGTTTTGCCTCCATCTATCCCATGGCACTGTCCGTAAACTTGGAATTGGGCTCCTCTGCCCAAATACTTGCCCTCATGGGCTCGTTTTAGAAAATAGGGACCGGGGACATCAGTACTTTTCATTATACCGATGAAGTTGGATAAGCTTCCAAGAGTAGAAGTGGACGGGGGAAGAGGAAATGATTCCGAGCCACTAGGACTTAGCGAACCCCCAGACAGGCAGTTCGACGGATCGTAACTGACGGAAGTACATCGAGGGCTGAGATTCGTATGGGAAGAGAATGAGGAAGATCTGTTACGTCTCCTTGAAGCATCGTAGATGGAGGAGATTTGTGGAGTACCCATGCCGAAAGTTGCAAAGTTCTTATGGCCAAATTGGTGTAGTAGGCGTAGTCAATGGGGTTTAATGAGACAAGAGTCAATTGATGCTCTTGCGAGGAAGCGAGCAGTCACAAATACACCTAAAAGCACTTCATGCAGTATTCTGCACGTCCCATTCGCCCACGATGACTGTACAACTTGCAACCTTATCCACACCCTCTGCAGTTTATCATATATCCTGAGCGAGTTTAGCCATTGGGTGGTCCAGAGCGGGGAAGTTTTCATCTTTCAAAAATTTGCTTGTGTCATCTGCTCAGGAAGTGCACCGGTGTCGGGGATACTTAGGCCCTTCGATATATTTGATGATACTCAAGTATGGAAAGTGAAGCTAAAAATTTTGAACCATACTCCCATAAAAAGTTTTATGTATCAAACTGAAGCATTTCCCATTTTTCTTTCCATACCTGAGTGTACATACGTGAAGCTGTCACTTGGATTGTTGTTACCTTGGCCAGCCCTCAGTGCTGATCAGCGTCTCGGTTTAAACCATTCGATTTCCCGAAGCACATCCCTCCATCACCCACAATCTGAAATTAGCCATGGATACCGTTCAGCAACTCGCCAGCACAGCCAATCTTGATGTGAAAGCTGGGCTCATTGAAGAGCTTGAGGGCCGTTTCCCTGTATCCCGCTTTGACTATGATGGCGTATTCGCCCTTGTACTATACTGGGCGGAATCCGACCATGCAGGATTCGAAACAGAAGCACGACAAATTCATGACCTCTTCGTGAACGATTTTCGCTATCAAGCTCAATTACTGGCAATACCCACCACGAAGAGCCACTCGTCTGTTGAACTGGCAATCACTGCTTTACTACACGAGAACGACCATTCGTCACACTTACTCATTATTTACTACGGCGGACATGGAGACAGAGATGATGGTAGGGACAAAAATGGACAATTACGTGAAAAAAGATCTGTGTGGGCAGGGTGAGTTGTATCTACATATTTGTTGACTTGTTGGTGCAGATTTCCTGACCTTACTCGGAATTTAGCCATCATACAGGAGGAACTACGGTTAGTTGGTATAAAATCCAGCATCGACTGGAAGAAGCCGAGGCAGATGTTCTAATTCTTCTGGATTGTTGCTACGCTGCACAGGCGGGCCGAGGACGCGAGCAGACAGAGCCCAACAGATGCGAACTGCTTGCTGCCTGCGCGATGGGAGTTCCGACACCGGTACCTGGCTCGAAATCTTTCACGACAGCTGTAATCAGAGAGATAAAGGCTATGCTATCCGATTCCGACGAAGTTGTGATAACAGAACTGAACCGTAGGCTCCATAAACGGGAAAGCAAAGTCGCGCAATCGCCGGTGCACATTGACCTAAGGGGAGCATCCCGAAGGCGAAGCATTCGACTACAGCCGCGGATCGAGACGGTAATCGAAGCGATACCACAACAGCACGAACAAGATTATGTCAAGATGAAGATTTCGGCTCATGGACTTGCTGACACTTATCTCGCATTGGCGAAATGGCTTAAGACAGATCCTCCGCGCAATATTTCAGCTATCGAGATAGAGGAAGCCGTTTATGCTCCAAAGAGAATGCACGAACTGTTGTACGACAAAGCGTCGCCGGATGAGGAGCCGATATACAATAGACTCGCGAAGGTTGGAAGGGACGACGTGGACCAATCTTGGAGATCGATGGAAAGCTTCTTCTCAACTATCTATGGGGCTAAGAATGTTATCGGTGCGGCATTGGGGCAGGGTGAGACAGCCTTTCGAAATCTAAAAGTTCTAACGTCCACCTTCCGCGGCGCGATATTACGGAGCCTCTCGTCTCTCCCGGAGTTCGATGAAGCCGAACAAATCGAAAAGCTTGTACATAATGAACAAGTCCAGGCCGCCGGCCTCTCAGAACCCCTACAAATTCGGAAGATTATAGTTGCATCTTCACCTCCTTTAGAAGACCTGAAAATGGATTGCGTTCAGCTCAAACCCCAATCTGTCAACAGTATTCTGCCCGATGGAACGGTAGTCTTTATCGAATACAAAGATTATATAAAGGAAGATCGTTTCCGTGATGGTCAGGACCAGGCGTATGTTGCTCGGATTAAAAAATTAGCCAGATTATTGAATGTTCCAACAACTAGGTTCCACACCTTAAAGTGCAGGCACTGGTTTGAAGAGCGGGAAAAATCTCGATTTGGTCTTGTTTTCGAAATTCCCTCCGTCTACGAGAGCAAGCCGAAGAGCCTGAAGGACGTCATCCAAACCGAAAAAGGAGCACTTCGGCCCTCGCTTGGTGAACGCTTCAGAATAGCGTACGAGTTGGGTTTGGCCTTAGAGGAATGGCACTCGGTGAACTGGGTGCATCAAAGCATATGCAGTCCGAAAGTTTTATTTTTGCGGCCGAAAAATCCCAACCCTGACACCGCAAGTTGGGACTATTCGTCACCATTCCTTGGTGGCTTCGAGTACGCACGTCCAAACACCGAGCCTTCTACCCCACGCCGTGTTGAGAACTTCGAAGTCAATGTCTACCGTCACCCTTCAAGACAAGGCATACCCACCGAGCAGTTTCACAAGGAACACGATCTATACTCGTATGGAGTTTTGCTCCTAGAAATAGGTCTCTGGCAACTGGCAACCGATCTCTTCAGGCAGAGTCAAGTGAAATCCGAAGTTGGAATAAAACCAAAGAAACTCCAAGAGGACATGCTCAGAAATTCCAAAACTCGCTTGCCGCTCTACATGGGAAAGGACTATACGGAGGCTGTCTGCATGTGCTTAAGTGGCGAATTCGGCGTTAAGGTGGACGACAAAGCACAAACTCATCTACGAAAGGCGTTTCACGAGAAAGTTATCAACGTTTTGGCTGGTGGCCTCAATTTGCGTTAAAGTGCCACAATTCTATCAATCGACAAAGGTAAGGAAATCTCCAGAAACAACCTCCCCCGAAGACCAAGCAGAGCCATCCTCACTACAAAGCCGATACTGCTCATTACCTAACACTCTAGATATTATGTATAACTCCTGGGTGGAGCTACGCCCGGGAATATATAGCCAAACCTCATCACCGACCGCGAATCGATGGCCCTTCATGGTGTTAGCTCAAAGGGTAGTTCACTGCTGATGATTGAATTTCTTAGGATGTGTACGTGCATTGCCATATTCGGTCACCCGGGGCCGATTCTGTGGTTCTATGTCTTGATCGTGGGGATCTTTGGCCGAGTCGTATTGCTTCTAGTTATAGGTCAATATCGTGTAGTAATGAGAGCGCACGTGATGAATAATTGCCATTTGTACAGCATTATCTGAATTCGACTCTTGAGCGTCAGTCTTGTGCCTAAGTGAGCTCGTTAGTTTTGAGGCCCACGAGCCAGAGAATTAGCTACCCTTCGTGTGTCATGCTGAGTTGTTGATTTCTCGAAGATAATAACTAGTATTTTATGCTATCCTTTTTGTAGAAGTAACTGTAGGCTTTGAAATATCCCAGTTCCCTAGTTTCCTTCCTCGCCCAATCTTTATGTAGCCATCGAGCTGTGCGTGCGTGGCATTGAAACTGGGGTATGAGAGGGGAAGGGAACCAAGTTATGTCACACAAAACGAACAGGATTGATATGTCGCAATACTACTGGAGGGACGGCAACTACTGCATGCTTCCTACAGATGTTTGACTACCGGTGTGTATACAAGTGAGGCAGGAACAACCGAAGAGGTGTTGTCCAGCAGATTCGATTTGTTTCAACGTATTGCATGGCGTTACATTCAGCATTGCTTACAGATGCAGAGATTAATGATCCCTAATCGCTGGTCAAATCAGTTGGAGAACAGCTGCCTAAAGTTTTGCATGAAACGATGCCTAAAGTACTCGGGTATGTTCATGTACGATTTTGAAACGTAAAAAACCCACCTCATTCCTAATACCTAATATAAGCTCACTGTAACCAAGTCTGATGGTACGGCACACAAGTCCCCTATATATATCCCAAGAATCTTGTCTGGCAGGATGCCTTCCTAACCAAATTACCCTCTTGGTTAAGGTCTTCTTGGTCGAAGGACATCCTCTTAGCCAAGTGAGAAACTTAGCCGGTGGGTAGAACATATACATGACTTTATATCTTGATGACATTGAACTTTGGTGAAATTAGCTGTTATATTTTTTCTACCATCAAAAGAAATCCTAAACCTAGTATTTGCACTTAAATACCTTTATTTTACAAGGTACGGTGGCGGCTTCGCCGCCATTTGAGGTGGCCTAGATAGACCGTCTCCAGCCCGGCCAGGTCAGTGATACCACCTCCAGCCGGTTCCCAGTATGTGCATCTCTACCATCTCCAGCCAGCTCCCAGTTGGCTCATATCTATGCTTCCAGGTGTACTTGACTTCAACCCGCTCCAAAAATTCTAAATTGAACAGCATGGCAAATTCATAGACTGAAAATGTGAGCTCTCCCGGAGGCTAAGGAAACCACTGGGCCAAACCCTTAGTCAACAGTTCGCAAGCTTTGGTCCAATCACAGTGTTCTACGAAGGACACACACATCATAAACTTAATTAGGCGGGCGATTCCGGATTGAATTCAAGCTCAGTTTAACGATAAGCATTTGCCAGAGATCAGCCACAGTTAGTAGGTACATACCACCTGCCAACCAATGAGAATGCTTCAAGCTGACAACCATGTGTATAACTATTAGATACAAGGCGTGGTGGCGATGTTGCCGCCATTAGAATGTAAACTTCGCTGAGCTCAGGAGTTAACATGAAGATTTGGTTAACACACTTGAGTGGTCGACAAAGAAATTTACAAATCTCAAGTAAAGAAGTAGAAAGGATTGGAGCACGTTTGCTCATCGCTCCAGTTGCTCGGCCGCTGCACAGCCTCACAACCAACGGCGACTCACACACGTGCGGGTTATTCTGACTCTCTTTTCACCTTTTCACTCTCCCTCTAGCTGTTATTCTACAGCTATCTCCTCCACTCTCCCTCATAGCAATGAAATATCACGTGGCAATGACACGCAAGTTCAAGGAAAATGACGATGGTGGATGTAAACCAACCTCAAACTCCCCCAATCTATAAACCACAGGACGTGTCCTGCTGGAGTCTGTCGTACGAGAGCTCGTCACCGTATGCGTCGTCCACGACATCTTCCGGGCAGCCAGCCCCGGACTCCAATGACCAGCAATTCGTGCGCCATCTCCCGATATGCCTGTTTGTTTAAGCTCATAAGCTCATACCCCAAGTACCACTCTCTGGGTCATTGCGGATGCCATGTTTCGCCTGGGCGATGTTAGCATGAAGATAGGGTTTGTTTGTTTAATGAAAGATCCTTAGGTTTCGGGATGTTTGTTTTGTTTTTGTCTTAATCATACTGTATTCACTCTGCTTAGAGTATGACAGCCCCTTAATCCCCTCCGCCTCCGGGCTGGCCGGCTAGATGGCGGAGCTCCACTCCTGCTACCCGTCGTCCCCTTCCGTTTCGGGATGTTGTGTGCGTGAATGTGCCTGGACAGGACTGTAAACTGACTCGCTGCAGCAGCTAGTTGCTCGGAGTGGTAATCTGATAGGTACGACATTGCTTGTGGATGGATACAAGACAGTCTGATTATCTCCGCCAAAGTTTCCTGGCTCAATGCAGCTGTGGCAGCGCGGGTTGCGGATTCGGGTTCACCAGCTGACCAGCCGGAGAAGTGAGTGGAGAAGTGAGAGGAGAGTGATAGGGGGAGTCGTCGTGTAGCTGAGACCCCAAGTCGGAACGAGAACTTGAATCGTGATCGCTAGTTTTATCTCCTCCAGCCTTGGCCTTCCCTTTTACTTTCCTTCTACACGGGTATTCTTGCGATTCTGAACCTGGTCATTGTGCCACTCCTTGCTGTCTTGTTTGCTCCTGCCATTCCTCAGTGACTTCGTTCCAGACAGCGATAACAGTGCGAGGCCTTCTAGTAAATCCCAGATTGTAGCTGAAGATAGCCCATGCAAATCGTACGAAAATGAATTCGGGAGATACGACAGATGTCAAACTTCGGACTTCGCGGTTGTGGTAGATGGGGCCGAGATCCTCCGTGAGAACAAGGAAGTGAACGTGGAGCCTGTAGCCCTTGGGAACTAAGACAAAGAAACGCTGGTCGAAAATGGAGTGCAGGTCCTCCTGGAGTGCGAGAAGGTTGGCAACATCGGCTGTAGGGTTGGTTGGTTGTGGATACAGGGTTGTTCGCGTACTGCACCATGTGACTACTCTCATACTACAGTGTGCGGATTAGCAACGAAGCAGCCGGGAATATGAGGGAGACGGACACCCAAAGGCTTTCCTCCCTTGGTATAAGGTAGGTGCTTTCCAGTGCATCCGCATAGTCTGAGATCTTGCACCGTTTGTCGCGTCCCTTCACAGAAGCAGAGGCAGCCGAGAGGGTGAAATTATACTCACGAATCCCTTCTTTCAGTGGTACATTTGCGGCAGTTGAATGATTCCAAAACTCAAGAGTGGGGAAGTGCTCATGCAGGAAAGCCCACAATCGGAAATCTGGACAGATAGGATATCGCAGCTTCGGGTCCTTGTCCCAGTCAAGTGGATAGAACCAGTACCGGTGTTTCGTCAACAGTTAATCAAGATCCAGGGTGAGGCACTCGAGGTGGGATTGAACATGTGCGGCAAACTGAGACTGCGTGAACCACTGCGAAAGCAGGGGATAACCGGCTAAGAGGTACTACCCGGACGCAGTTGCGTACCCCACTTTAATTACCCCACTTTAATTACCCCGCACGCATCAAAAAATGCTCTCTACACCCGCCACCACCACAACTATGGCACGCGCAAAGCTTCGGCAGACGAAGTACAATAAGATAGAAGAGCAGATTCAACGAACGCTATATAAAAAGGCGAAGTGTATGGCAGGCAAAAGTGGACAAAACTATTATTTTAGTATAAAAATGTATTTTTTTGGTTTGTGTGGATGACGTGAAAGGGAGATAACTGAAAAAAAAGTACTATACAAACCGAAAAAACACCAATTAGCACGCGTGTGCGTTTATTTACATATGCAAGCATATAGAAGTTATTACTTTACCATTAGTTTTATTTAGCGTTTATCATAGCTCCTCACTCACTTATGGATTTTACAGCAAATGACCTCTTATGATATGCACCATCTTTCCACCAAAACACCCCATGGTGGGTATGATTGGATTAGACTGTTGGCTCTCAATAGCGTTTTATTTTTGTCTATTTGATTCCAAGCTCCTGATTCGTAGATAGTCTACGGGGCGAGAGTAAATGGACGGCTGACAGACTTGAGTAATAACTTGACGGAAACCAAAGTCTCGCATAACTCAAATCCAAGTGATACTTCGAGGCTGGTTCCCATCGCTCGCAAGCTGCACGCAGGATCCGCTAATAGAAGCATCTTTTAGAAGCCTAAATCCACTACGTGCTCGTATCCCCGGTGCCCACAGCACAACAACTGACTTCTCTCAGCCCGCATACCTTACACTAATACTTTTGCACACAATCAAGTACATGAAGAGTAGAGGAAAGTGGTCTCCCTCACCTAGCCGGTCATCCGAAGGGAGGGGTGTTAGTAGATACTATCTGGATAGAGTGAATACAGTATAATTAAACAACAACTAAGTACATAGACGGCGCCGAAAAGAGAGCAAGCGAGACTGAAGCTGATAAATGCGACAAGAAATCTACCAATTCTCCGACGATTCCTTTGAGTTATATCTTAGAAGCGCATCTAGGTGCTACATACCATATATAGATAGATTTTAAGTGAGATTTGATGCGTGTACTTCTGTGGTCGTGCTAAGAGTGCTTGACATGCCTGTCCATGTTGTCTCTAATAACGCGGATCTTAACTGGAGCTCCCTCTCAAAAAGTACCACTCAAATCGTACAGTTATGATCCTCTGTACCTAGTGATTGACATGAGACGAAATAAGACCATAGTACCATAACGAACTGCCCATGGACTCGGAATCCGTATAACAGCTATCCCGTTGTCTAAAGTACCTAAAAGCGATCAGATCTGGGTTATATTTGATGTTTGACACCTAATATCTAGATAGAATCTCACGGGCATTTTTTGTACCGTAGGGTGAAGAGGAGAACCAACACACCACACCTCAAGAGTGAGCGCATAGATTTTTTTAGAGAAATCTGAATCTATTAACAAGAGTGATGAGGCGAAAGGTTGACCGTGATTTATCTCTTGCCCAGACTCCAGTACGATGGCCACTCGTACCTCGTCCTCACTCGGCAACGAGAGGCTAGGGTTAAGGCCAGATTATGGTGAGAAACTAAATGCATACTAGAAATTTTACATGACTATGCTGAAATTAATGCATATAGCAACTGAGCCATAGCTTATCACTCTAGCATAATGCCGGGTTCGAAACCAGCAGTGTGTAAACACTATTGATGTCGCAAGCTCGTAACCTGCAGATATAATTCCGTTTGCCTTTCTCTTTCTCGGCCATTCAATCCACCGAAATGAACAATGCAATGGGCTTTGCTCAGCAGCCGCATATTAAAGTATTACATGAACATAACTGAAATTCAACGCATGTACAACAACTGAACGCCTGGCTTAGCCGGCGGGATGGTTCTAGAAACACCTGGTACGTGTCCGGAACTCGCAGTGCAGTAAACACTCACAGACATGAAACCTGAAGTGTTCAACTGGTGTTGTAAACACGATTATTGTAGACTCCAAACCCGCAGAGATCACTCTTTTGCTCCTCTACCCACTCACAACTTGGCGAGATTCTGTGGGAAAGGAGAATGCTATGAACTGTTCTTGGAACTTTACACTAAGATGCCTGAAATAAACGCATATACGTTTAGCTTAGCCAGAAATACCAGGCTCTGTAAACGCCAGATGCAGGTTCGAACTGTAAACAAAATATTCCCAGGCTCAAAACCTGCTCTTCCTTGGTTCCTTACTCGCTTCCTTGATGAACCCAAACCCCTCCCCAACTCCGCCGTTCCTTAGCACAGTTGCTCACTCGATTTAAACTCCGAGTGCTAGTCTGTGATGTTTAGTGAACATCTCTGCCATTTTGGTCTTTATGGGTGATGGCCTCGTATCCGCCCCGGCGACATGAAGCGTGAACAAACCGAGGCAATCGATTACCTTGGCTTTTGCCCCCGTTTCTTGGTCGTACAATTCCATTTCAATCAAGGTATACCTCATTTCTACCCGAAGTAGTGGTCTGAAGAAGCTTATTACCATGAGTATACTTAGTGGAACTACAGGTGAGAAAAGCAAAAGAAACGAGCCCTCCAGGTTTGAACCTTAGCGTTTACAGCACCCCTGGCGTTTACAGCACCATGCTCTCTGCTAGCTAAGCTAGATATCAGCTCTTGTGATTCGGGGCCCTGATCATGGAAACCAATGTCTCTAACAATCCGTCCGGCGCATTCATTGGCTTCGCCCGCTTGGCTGGGTTCGAACCAATTGCAAGGAGTCACTTTTCCAGTTGACCTCAGCTGCAGCATCGTCATCTTCATACCTTCAAGCAATGAAACTCCTTCCTCAGAAGAGTTCTTTGGTGGATATCTACTGAGTGACATGGACATCGATAATGATAAAGCTAGAATTACCGATAGAATATACACTAACAATACAGCCCTAATATGCTAATGGGCTCTGACACATCGGAAAATCAAGCACACATTCTCGCCGAAATCGAGTGTACATTTACAAAACTGGGATGCAGTATTCACGTCAACGGAACCGAATATAGGACATTCTTCAATGGAGGATCATTTTCAAGGAATTGAAGTCAGTTCCGAGATGCAACCGGGCGGGGGGGGGGGCAGAAGCAGCATTTTCACCAACAAAAAGCATAGTCACTAGAATGAGAAAGCCTTTAATCGCTTCGGCGCACTTTCAAGAACTTGTCCACCCTAGAGACAGTATTCTCAGGGCCAGCGGATGATTCAGAGCCATAGACCGGTCCAACCGGCATCAGTGGATACTTGCAGATATCCGCCGGTTGGCATGGCCCGAATAAGAATTCAACAATATAAAACTTACTGGAGAGCAAACGCAAATCTGTCAAGATACAGGTGTCTACAGAAACCCGGCCCGAGCACAGAGGAACCCTAGGACGGCACTGTGGCTTGAAAATAATACTACGCTGCTATGCTCGATGCATTCGCCAAGGAAGTCTGGCAGACAGGAAGTGCGCGTCAACAATATGCCAAGGTTCCATTCCTGAGGGGTTCAATGAAGTAGACAGCAAAATACGGCACTAAAGTTTCTTTTCCAATACTAGATTCCTGCAGTCATAGCACATCTTACTCGAGAAATATGAGCCCGTATAAAGTAAGTATGTGACGTAGTCCGATTTACTAGAAGCGTCAGGAAGTGCACGCTCTATGGGCATTGGCTTGCTTACAAAGTAGAACGTATGAAAGTGGAAAATAGGAAGTTGGGTGAGAAGCCCGCTTATTTTCGGTGTACTCTAATGTAGTGAGTACATATTATTTGGGGCTTATTACTTCATACATGATGGCCAATAAGTACCTTGTATCATGCCCAAATTCCACTGCCACCTCGTTATATCACAGGAGAGCAACGAGAGTCTGGGACGAGGCAAGCCATTCCCCGGAATACAATCCTCAATGGTTGGAGTGAAGCGAAGCGAGGGCTGATACCCCTTACAATACAAAGACGCTCACCTCACCTTACTTCACATTCTACTTTACTAATTTTTTTCACCAGCACCAGCGATCATTGATGAATGTAGCGAATTATAGCGGGATTAATGCAGCCCTACAGATACCGTACCAAGCCATATGTATGTACAAGCCCCCTATTCTCCACCATCTTAGCCCCCCCCACCCCACAACCAATAAACAAAAACGCCTGATACGCCAATATGTACGGATCCACACCACCACTCCAGAACTCAAAACAACATCCATGGATCCTTACACGACGGCCACCAACACGGCGACCGCGATCCCACCCACCACTTGTCGCGCCGTCAGCCCTCCTCCACCTCCCACGATCTCCCTCCTCTGATTTCTTCGGCTGGAGTTCAGGATCTGTTCTTCTCGGTCGTGGTTTTGGTGTGAACTTGAGTCGGTGGCCATGGGCGCTTGTTCTGGCATCGAGGTGACTACAATTCCTGTATGTCTGCAAAATTATAAGCGCGGAACCCCAGATAAGTTAGTAGGGAGGGAAACAAACCGTTCTGAGCCACACCGTGACACCTCAAACTCAATACACCGTAACTCGTCCACCTTTGGGACTATGGCGAATTCTGAATCTAAACTTGCTGCCGCCGCCGCTACTGTGGTCATAATTGCGGTTGTTGCTAGAGTAACTAGTGGTAGTCGCATTGTGATGTGATGTGTACGGATAGATTGTTCGGTAGCTTAATTTTTGCGGAGGTACTTGGGTATGGCAATCGGTTGATGAAAGATATAAAATGGCGACAGGAATGTGGAGGGATATCGAATGGAATTTATTTGACCTTATAAGATTCTCTATTTCGCGGGGTCCTGCAGGAAATTGCTGATGGGATGGCTCATGCTGATGTGGGTGTGCTGATGGTCGACAACGTATCATGCAATCCCAGTCTCAAATCAGTCTTGGATTGAGTCAGAACAACACACCCAACCGTAAGGTTGATAGATCCTTTTAACTTCTTCGACAAGAAGGGGAAACTTCTGCGGCCTCCGGTAGGACTTTTCACGGGTTCCCGGAGGCTCCGCAGTTCCGGAGTGTTTTTGATCCGCATCCGCCATGTTAGTACCGATCGCGATCAGTCATGCGCCGCGCACCCGCTTCGTACTCGCATGCATGCTGCAGATGAATGAACAATCAGCAGTTAATATTGTCATCATCAGAGTCAACTGCTCATCCTTCGGTCGACAAATCAAACCCACCGTCAATTGCAGTCATTCGCAAATGAGGTATCTGTGCGGTTTTCTTTCCTTTTTCTGCGCTGCGATGTCAAGCTTCCTTCGCCGTCACTCTTCAGTTTCTGAGCTCCTACTCACCTCTGAGATCCCACTTAGTTCGTGCCGGTGGAGTTTGCACCTTCAATTGCCCCAGAGACCCGTCGACAGCACGATGACATCAGGTAATCCATGGCCCGCGAAACTACCTAAATCGGCACCACGGCCTTCGGCAAAGTTGAATCTCCGACTAGATGCGAACCACGAAAGTAGAGAAGGTATACGAGCATCAAATTGCAGCATGGCGTGATTAACAGCTCCAGACTGACCAAAGCAAAATAGCATAAACTGCGGAACGTTATGCCGAGGGCTACATACGTAGGCCGAGCGATTGCCGCAATCTCCAGCGTTAAATCACCATCAGCGTGACGAGATGAACCAAATCTATCCCCCTGCCAATAAGTAGGTAGATTCCCTGGAGGGCGTTAACTATCTCTCACGATCCCTAGTAAGGTCTCCGCCGGGGATATCGAAGTGTGCCAGGATCCGATCTCCGAAAAAAAAAAACTGGAACTACCCGTCCGGCGCGGAGATCCGGGTATTATCCGTGCTCTGCATTGATAAGCCAACACCCCGCACCGTTAGCCTCAATCCCATCACGATGCCTACTGTAACCTCCCTCCATCCCTCATCCCTACCTCTCACTGACCACGCACCTAGCTCTCCGACCTCACAACGGAACAGAATACCCTCCTCTTCCCACACTTCACCGTACAGGATGCCTTCGACCTAGGCTGCCACCTCCGCGCGCAAGCACTCTTGCAGCACCCCAACACTCCAGTTGCAATCCGCATCTCTTCCCCCTCTGGCCAGATCCTATTTACCACCGTCTCCCGTTCCGGCACCTTTCCGGACTCAGAGAGCTAGCTATCGCGAAAAGCTGCAACGGTAATCCGCTACGGATGCTCGACGATGTTGATGGGTGAGAAACTCCGCGCGCAGGGGTTAAAAGGGGAAAGGTTGAGCGAGAAGTTTCCCGTCGATGATCAGGTGTATGCGTGCCATGGAGGAGGGTTTCCTGTTAGGATTAAGGGGGTGGAAGGAGTGGTGGCGGCGATAGTGGTGAGTGGGTTGAGGCAGGAGGATGATCATGAGCTGCTTATAAAAAGCGTGAGGTGGTTCCTAAAGAAGGTCGAGAATAGGGTGTAGATGCCGGGCCAGTGTGGATAGGTCGGTTGGTTGTATGCTGTCTTGGGAACAGACCGAAGATCTTGGTGAGACCAGCTGGGGCTCTATATTAGATCTATTCGGATAAGCAGCACGCACATGTTAGAGCAGTACTTAAATGATATTGTGCACAGAACTACAAACAAGGACTATTTTTTACCCATCTTCGTCCATACCTTGGTGCCCTCTTAAGTCCAATGAAGCCGTGAGTTCTTGAGGGAGAGAGAATCCCGGGGCATCGCATTATAGAATTATCGCTCGAAAGTAGGGTGGAGAAAGAGTAACGGGTGAACTCGGCACTAGCTATAGCACATGAGATCACTCGAGGATACTTCAAGTTATAAAACATGGTACATAACTCAGACTACTCTTCACCTGGTTCCTGGAGTGTACGGCCACTAAACCCTCTCCAATAGTATCACAAAACTTCTTCGCAACATCTGTGATGTAGCTTGATCACCTTCTCCAATAAGACGTATACACATGCCGGCTTGACTGGTACTGGTCTACGTCTGAAGGTATCCAATAATATCTGACTTGTCTATGGTACTATCTAAGTACTTAGGAACATCAAGGCAAACATATTCCTCGGAGTCTTGCTGATGCGGTAGCTTTCTGGTTGGGGCCCTGCCTTTCGTTAGAGGGAATGGCCTTTGCCATTTGCTTCAGTTCCCCCAGCCCAACAGCTGGCTCCGGCTGCTTCCACAATATCCTCCTAGTAAGATTAATTTAGTGAATACCAGCTCCATACCTCCACTTGGTTCCGTTAACATGAATACAGATAGACATTACACTTACATTTGTCATTTCCGGTGACTTTAGGTATTTGGCACATTATGTTTCGTTCCCCAACATAAATTCGGTTTCGGTGTGAAGGGGGTGTGCTTGTATGTCCGTATTACCTGAGGATCGAGCAAGAAATGTCTGCAAACAGTTCTGATTCCATGGTTCGGATTTAAGCCAAGAGAACGTCAAACCAAGGATTACAACGTTGAACTGATCGGACATACCCTGTTTTCATGATTAAGACCCAAATATTGTAATAAACAAAAATCTATGCCTATCTTAGTGGTAGTGCAAAATGCCAGCCGCTATAAACGCCAGGAGTTATGACACCCAGATCAGGTGTTGTAAATATCAAGATTCGAAAGCTGCAGTCATTCCTTTGCTCTCTTTTGTCCGCTTCCGTTCAACAAACCCCAGATTAATCCGTGAGAATCTTTCACGGCAGACCCAAAAGATTAGCCCCCCTCTGGCATATCACCTTCGGAATCCGGCCTCGTCTTATGAACAATATCCGCCAGCTCACGTGTAGAGTAGAGTAGAGTACCATCTCCCAGCGTTATAGTTCGTTCTCCAGCAACCGCCTACATGTCAAAGCCTAGTTGAACTTTGTTTCTCTCAAGCTATCATAACAATAATTTTGCTAATAGCCAAACAACGGATATTTTACCACAGCGGCCTCACATCCATCCACTCGATGATCAGAGTTCATCATGAGCTCAAAGTTACATTATTGATATATGTACAAGCTGTTGCCTAGCATATATGCCTCGCTAGCTCAATCGGTAGAGCGTGAGACTCTTAATCTCAAGGTTGCGGGTTCGACCCCCGCGTGGGGCTAATTTCACATTTCGTCAATGTCAATCTCACTGTATGGCTATTACTTTTGTGATGTACCGACACCTCCATATTCCATCACCAGTGCAGCCCTGTACCGAGCAACGTCAGGTATCAGGCGGGCTCATATGTCAGTGTCAGATCGCCGAGTCTCAGTTACAAAGTTAGTATTTGAGACTGTGGGCCCCCGGTAAATCTAACTGAGAACCCTCACTCTTTACCGTATAGCTACTGGTAGATCTACAGTTGATTGTGCTTTTCATTGGCTAAAATCTGTGAGAATTCTCGAACATGAATTTTGTATTTGCCGGGGGCCCACGGTCTATTCGCGGTGCTCATGCCCATGTTTCCAGAGCCGTTTCCAGAGTCCAGATTCTCCATACACTCGCCAATTCAGAGTGACTATGATACATATGCCTGGCTGCAATATTGCGATCATTAGTAGTCAGGACCTAATCGCCGCTATTCAAAAACGTCAGACGCGGAATATATCTACAAAGATTTCAGCCAGATCCCGTGAGTGTATCATCCGCAAAAGCCCAGTACAGTAACAGTAACAGTGGCAATCCTGCAGTTAAGGGTAACGGTGTAAACACTATCATCAGTCCCCACCCTGAACACATCTCGATCAGAACAGCATCTGGTATAACTCCACTACTCAGACAGACTCAACCCATACACGCACAGAAAACAGATACCCTCCCCCCTTCCATCTAACCCCAAAACGCCATCAACTTTCCCTGCGCGCCCAAAATCCCCCAATACCCCGCCAAAAACAGCAAAAAAGAAACAGCAGTTGATGGCATCTCATCCATTAGAAATACACCTGATGCTACAATAAAAAGCGGAATACAAGTACAAAACAGACCCATACAAAACACTCCCAACCCCAACACAAACCCAGAAATACACGGCATCATCAATCATACGTATACACCCCCACCTCCACTAGCGAACCAAATCTACGTAGTCGTCTTCGTCCTCCTCTTCGTTACTCATTGGCGGTGTTGGTGACGTTTCAAAGTCATTCGGGCCTGGCTTAAACAGCGGCGGGCTATCCGGAATCTCCGCCTGGACGCCAAAGTCCCTAACTTGGCGTCTCGGGGTGCTGATCCTACGCCTCACCCTCCTTCCTCCTTCCGAATACACGTCTTCATCCTCACACCATCCAGGATTCATAAGAACCGTCCCCCATTCACCAAGCAGCGTGCTCACAAGCCACGGATCCCTCAACGCTTCGTCCACCGTGCTTCTCTCCTCGTAATCTGTATTCACCATACCCGCAAGAAACCTCTGGAGAGGCTTATTCTCAATCTGTGCGAGAACGTCGCAAATGGCTCCCCTATTTTCGTCCAACTTGATCTTGCCCTGTTTCTTGTCCCAGCCCCAACGGGTTCCAAGCTCCTTGTATACTTCCAGCCAGTACTTGCCTCCCTCGCACGACTTGACGCTTCCAAAGATGTCGATCATGCGCCTAACGATTGCGTCTCGGCCTTCAACAGGGCTCCGAAGGAGTTCAGCTCCCTCGATACCGCCAGGAATAACGATGTCGCTTCCAAAGAGAAGTTCGAGTGCGATCACGCCCGCGCTCCAAACGTCGATGTGTTTTCCGATAGGGCCATAGCCGAGCATCATCTCGGGAGAGCGGTAACAGGCAGTCTGGACGTTGTAGTCCTCCTCGTAACTGACTCTTTCGTCACGGGGAATTGCATTCGATAAGTCAATGATCTTGACTGCATTTCCGCGGCCTGTAGACGAAAGGATGTTGGATGGTGTAAGATCGGCATGGATGTAACCGCGACTATGGAGCTCCGCGAGTCCGGAAAGTACCTGGGACATGATCTTTGCGAGGGCCTTATGGCGGACAGGACACGCGATAGAGGGGTGGTCTATGGAACATGCACATTCCGGAAGCGACACAGTAGCGTCTGGATAGAGTACTTCTGTGACGATGTGGAAGGTGTCTATGGATTGCGTGATGAAACCTTCGCCGACTTCTGCTGCTTCCCAGAAGGTGGTGTCGATATTGACCAGACGCGAGGAGTTTCGGAAGTGCTCGAGCATGTTGGCTTCGGATTCTCCAACACCGCACCACCGGGGATTGAAACGCTTGATGTTCACACGCTTATTGTCGGACATGTCGTAAGCCTCGAAGCAAGTTGAAAAGTGGCCGCGCCCAAAGATACTCATGATATCATAGCGGCCAGCAAGAATCGATCCAATAGCAAGGTCATTGGGTAATCCATCTGGATTTTCAAAATCTACGTCGGCGGGATCAGTCCGATTAACTGGTCGAGAGGACAACGGGAGCTCGTTCTCGGGTGGCACAGGAGATCCGCTTCCAGATGGCTCGTATGGAGCAGCGATAGGTGTCTGTTCTCGAGGTTTGCGCAGCTGAGAGCTGTGATTATCTTCACCAGCAATTGGCACAAACTGGACGCGTGACTCTGCTACATTCCCATTAGCTCAATTCCCATCCACTTCGCACAACACATACCAGCTTCCGCGCTTCCGCGCTTCCTCTTCCTCTGACTTGACGAAGACTCGTTTGTAGTCGCTCTCTGTGGGAGATCATAGCTTCTTGCACCATCATTGATGCTCTGCGTCCTCGACTTTGATGGCGTGATATAAGCTTCAGTGTTGTGATTGGTATAGACAGAAAAGACCATATCCGGCGCGGGTCCTGTCCCGTTTTCAAAATTGGCCCAATCGTAGCGCGCAGTAGCTTCGAGTCCCGGAGGCGGTCCTGCGACAACTTTAGGCGACAAAGAAGGCTGGGTTTGCAAAGGCGCTGAAGGTAGCTTCCCCAAAGGCGCCGAGGGTTCAGTTTCGTCCTCGGTCTTGACAACTGGCGTATTTGCTTTTCGCGGCTGCACAGTCGGGGTCGCTCTCCACTTCTCCTTCTTGATAGTAGACCTCGATGGGGGTGGAGGAGTCGGTTCGTACCGCTTCCTTCGAGGGACGGGTGATTTGGGTCGCGGCTTTGACTTTGACATCGTGAAAGCTGCTGATGTAGTTGTAGTTTGTTATATGCGAATGGAATTGAGGTTCGTTTGGTCGTAAAAGTTGTGCGCAACTGGAAGAGTGGTCGAAATGATAGATGAGAGAAGTTGCGGATGCGGGGCGAGGGGTTGAAGTTTAGGAGACGCGCGCGACGGATAGTAGATCGAGTCCCACAACTTGGCGTTCGGCAGGTCAACAACAATTGCCCCAGGAGGCGCCATTCAGACTGGGGTTCACTCAAAACGCAATTGACGATAAGCGCACTCGCATAGATTCATCTCAAGGTACGCACAACGACAAATAGCCGACTACAGCTATTCATCCGAAAGAAAGGGACAATAGCAGAAAAGAATATACTCCAGTTGCTCTTCGAATCTCAAGGGATCATAATAGACGTCATCAATCTAGTGCCAATCACTGTAAGCCATATAAGCTAATAACTATGCAGAGAAAGAGCCATTCGTTGGAAAGAATCAACTGAAGACAGTAAAGTCGCCCACTCGGATCTAAATTCACAGCATCGAATCAAGAGAGCGAGAAACCATTATCATTCATTCGCCAACGCCTTTTCCATGCCCTCCCAAACACTCCCGCCATCGGCTATCAATCCACACAGATGTAGGTAACTGATGTGTATCATCGAAATAGCACATTGACGGAGAACGACCCCAACTCAAAAGGCCTGTCAATTCTTTTTCCCAAAAAACCCAGAAAAGAACATTTATTTCGAGGAAGAGAAAAAAATGACACAAAGCCGAGCAGTAGAGCCGAAAAAGAAGAAACCCCAAGTACACCGTCAGACGAATTCCCTTTTTTATTTCTCCTCCTCGACGAGGTCGCCCATAAGCTGCTTCCGCTTCTCCTGGATCCTGTTCTGTCTCCTCTCGCGAGCAGCCTTGGTCTTGGCACGCTTGGCATCCATCTCCTCCTTGAGGATGCGTTCACGGGCCTTCTCAGCCTTGGCCTTGTGGATCTGCATATCCCCATATATCAGTCTCCGAAATCCCCCATACAGAATACGGTAAGGCAGGGGGAACGTACGTGTTCAACGAGAGCGCGCTTGTGCTTGAAGGTGTTACCCTTGCTAGAGTGGTACAACTCGTGGTAGAGATGCTTGTCGATCTTGCCGGAAGCACGGTACTTGACGAGGAGTCTGCGGAGGACACGCATGCGGCGCATCCAGAGGACCTCCGAAGGCATACGGGCATTCGCGGTACCCTTTCTCTTACCGTAACCGGTGTGACGACCGGCACGGCGAGCTTCCTGGAGATCGCGGGTTCGGCTGCGCGAGTGCATGGCATTCGGCTTCTTGATGATGAGTCCGTCCGAGACCAGCTTGCGGATGGTTTGACCTGTGTTGTTGTCGACATGTCAGCCGATGATGACCGCCGTTGTCGGTGAATGGAATAGGAGACGGAGTAGTAGCGTACGGGAGTTGGCGTTCGAGATCTCGTTCATCTCGTTGGGATCTAGCCAGACCTTTCTCTTTCCGCAGTCCATAACGGACGCAGCGAGACGCTTCTGGGTACGAAGGTTGACCCTATTGTTGAAGGCACGTGTCGTTAGTTAAAACTCTCAGCCAAGATCGTGTGCTCCATTCGCCACAACTCTCTACACGCTCCAACAAAAAGTCCCAGCTCGAGTGGCCCCTCATGTATCCGTCTGAGCTGTTTCTAAGCTTCAATCGACCATAGAAATCATATGTTGTGGTAGTCGCTGCGTATTCGATCCCTCGTACTTCAACCTCAGGTGGCGGGCATATCTTTCCTCCTTCTCCTCCGTCCTCTTCTTCCCGCAAACAAGACAAAATCAAACAGCAAAGTAGCAGCAGCCAACTCACATCTTGAATTAGTCCGGGGGTCTGTCGCTGGGTGTCGATGGTCGGGATTGTCGCTGGTACGTTGTCGATTATTTCGAGACAGATCGCTTACCGTTGCAAAGCTGTGTCAGGCCTGGCTCTGATTGTGCGATTTATGGTGACGGCCGGGGTTGTGCCCTAGAATGCAAAACCGCACAACAACGAAGGAATACAAGTGATTTTGCAGAAAACAAAGTCCACTGTTCCAGTGATGGAGGTTAACGGGAATTGATAGCAGAAGGTTTTAACAACTTTTTATGCGACTGATCTTTTTTGAATTTTGAAAGGTCATTGTATTCGAGTGAGCCATAATGACTTGTCGACGTCACTACGGTCGAGAACGGATCTTGCTTGCTTCAAGACAGGAAAAGTTCTAAGTTATTTCCGTCAGTCATCGTGTGCCAGCAATATAAACCACCAGTAGCCGAGAATATGCGGCGTCTAAGTCAGAAGGTACTAGTTAATGGCCCTATCCTATCAAGCTAGTGATAAATTTAGTATTCAAGTACGGGATAAAAGTCACTCGTACTCGATAACTGCCCCATCTTCACCCTCACCCTCAGGAACTTTTGGGCATTGTCATACCATGAGCCTATCCTCTAAGGTCTTCACTAGTGCAAAAAGCACCACACAAGTAAATCCAGAAAATCGTAACTAGAATCTACACGTATCCGCTAAACTGCAATCGAATCACTCCAGCCCAGCCGGCCATCTCATCTATCCTTCCCTACAAAATCAAATAACTCGCGCTCAAGAAGCTCGGACCGGTCCAAAGGCCCATCCAAAACAGCACATTCCCTAGTGTCTCTTGTCCTTTCATAAACTTCGTCCTACTCAGCGCCACGAGTGGTAACTGCATCATCTGCGAACACAATAAATACCCCCTCAGCTTCCCAAAGATACACCACATAATCAACTCATGAACCACCGCACTGATTAGAAACGTGATGAGCGTGGCTGTCTCCCGCGAGATCTGGAATGTCGAGATACTCGAGTGGTAGACGTGTCTCAGTAGGAAGTTGTGAACCGGCTTGTTCCAGTCGCGTGCGAACTGGTCCCATGTTACACTATTCCACCAGTCTCCTAAGTAACCCAGTCAGTCGTCCGCTAGCTCAAGCAAGAATTATTGGAGCTTACCGTAAAACCCTCTATCCGAGAAGTAAGTTAATTCAGCCAGGAGGTTCAGGATTAATTCCCATATCAGATACCAGACGCACAAATAGCACATCTAATGTCTGTTAGTGGCTAACCAGGAACAACTGAAGCCTCTGGGGAGCTCACCATGAACGGAAAAACGAGCTTCAAGAGGATCCAGGGAAACTCGGCGAGGCGCTTGGAGAGAGGAAGGTTGCGGAGAGAGTTGCAGTCCATTACTATCGGCAGTACCAGTAAATTATAGCTTGCTACGTAACAAGGTTGATAAATCAACTCACCGACTGGATAAATAAATTGCTGTGACACAACCACCAAGATACACAAGATGCCAAAGGTTGCCACAGCCTTTTCTGCAACATATGACCAGTCTATGCTTTTTTCACGAGGGTAGCAAGGCTCGTAAACAAGAGTCGGTAAGTGTATGTACTCGAGGTAGTTAGTGTAGGTGAGGTTTTCGGGATAGGTGACACGGGGTGAGTTAGTAGCTTCTAAAGAGAGCTCCGCATCGCAGGCTTCAATCTCGGCATTGAGGAGAACAACGAAACGAGACGCTTGTTTAGAGGAGAGCTCGTCAGGGAAATGTGATATGTCGAGTTGGCCCACTGAAGACCGACGTCGGTGACGTAAAATGGCCGAATCAACATCCGCGCAAGTTGTAGTAGCATCCGCCTCCTTTAGCTGTTCTAGCTTCTCCTCTAGAACCCGCTGCCGCTTGTAAACTTCGCTCAGATACCCATTGTAGAAAGCATAGCTGTGTTGCTTCATCATCATGGCAAGGCAATGTAGCATCAGGAACACAGTTTGAATCCAGGGCCATTTTTTGTACAATGTATACGAAACGATGAGATAGAGGTATGCCATCTGCCATATTGATTGTAGTATCCATCCTGAGTGGTTCCAGGATATCGTATTTCTTTGTACGGCGAGCTGTAGTGGCACGTTCCAAAGCGTACTACCAAAGAACATAATGGCGTCGGTCAGGAGGCAATCGAAGAGGTGGTTTCGCTCGAACATGATGGAAAGAATGTCGACAGCAAAAATGTGGCCAGTAATACGATAGTTCTCAGCAGCCGTTTTGATTACGAAGATACAAACACCGAGCCTGAATAACCATTGGTCAGTTCTAGCTGAAAGCTTGAGACAAATGCAAGGCAGCATGGGACCCACCACATCAAAACAAAAAAACCCTTAAAACGCTTCACCCCTTCCCGATTCACACGATCAAAAGCTGTGAACCGCTGTGTAAAGATTAGATCCCCGAATCTCCCCCGCCCAGGGCGTATTCCCTTTTTCCCCCGCATACTCCTCTCCCGTTCCCTCGCACCCGCTGCCAGTAGTTCCCGAAGCTCATCATCAACTTTCAATATGTATCGGTGTCTAATTTCTCCAGTTTCTTTTATCTTCTCAAGCTCCACGGGAATCGTGAGTCCTTCCGCGACGCTCTTTCTCCTCGGCTCAACCAGTAGATGTGTAGTCTTCGCCTCACCACCTCCTAGACCAGGAGAACTGCATCGTCGGTACTCTCGGGGAAGTGCAGGCAACCGATTGTCGTCAAAATCCGTCTCGAAGCCGTCGGTTGTGTCTGGCGGGGTTTCGACTACCGGGCCCACATCATCCTCGCACTCAATCGCAGTATCGTTCTTCGAGGCGGCGTTGAAGATTAAGGATCGGAAGGGGCTGGTGGGTTCAATATGCCCGACGAGATTTGTATCCAAGGAGGAGGTAGAAGATGATCTTGAGGATTCGTCGAGTGGTGGTGGCCTAAGTAAAGCCGAGTCGGGGTGTACAGTATCTTGAGAAGTGGCCATATCTTCTACAGTGGTTAAGGGTTGTGGCGCAAGAGCCTCAACTAAAGTTCAGTGAGGAGTAATCGCAGTGCAAACAATGTCTCGATACCTATCTGGTATATATAAAGCGAGGGTCCAATAGAGTCGTGAGGGTGCTAAGAAATTCCGGTAACTGTTAAGTCCAGAGCTGTGATGATGCTGATGCACGTGGAGTCGAAGATATGAGATCAAGTTTTATTAATCATGACGGCGAGCTGTCTTGATTAGCTGTCTTGATTGCATGCATGTCACTTTTCGTCCCGCGAGAGCCGTGTTTCTCTTTCTTGTTCGGTGACCGTTACTTCCGACCCTCCGTCTTGCCACCCACCTCCGCAGTACTCTACCCTTCGACCGTTCACCCTCTTTGTATGGCTAGTTGTCTTCAACCACCCCACGGTTCCACTGAAACGTTGTGTACTAGGTACAACTTCTCAGCTTCTCTCTGTAGCAATATATCATGCGTCGCGTCGTCGTGACTGGACTTGGCGCTGTGACCCCACTAGGTGTTGGTAACGATATTTTTTGAAGATCTGCTCATACTCAATGCTAATACAATCAGGTGCCCGAAACTCATGGAAACAGCTATTAAATTCTCAATGCGGCATCGTGTCGCTCCGAGACCGGGGTCGAATGTTCCAAGATTTGCCGAGCCAAGTTGCTGGTATTATTCCGAATGGCCCTGCAGCGCGCGGTCGATGGGATGCGAAAGAGTGGCTTGCTCCCGGGGTGACAACTCTGCGTTCTCAGATCTCAAATCTAAGCACTGATGATTGCTGTAGGACGAACGGAGATTACCACTGTTCTCGCAGTATAGCGTTGCTGCAACCGAAGAGGCACTTAATGATGCAGAGTGGAAACCGTCAAATGATTACGAGCGGGAACGAACGGTCCGATTGCCTTATACGGGTCGATGGCTAGAAACACATGATACAGACACTGATTCACTCTCCTAGGGTGTATGCTTGGGTTCTGGGATCGGTAGTCTTGAAGATGCATATACAACCTCCGTCGCATTCGACAAAGTCGTGAGTTGAAACAATCTCACCAAGGTGAATTATAATTAATGTTTACCTTAGGGTTACAGAACGGTGTCCCCGTTATTCGTGCCTAGGCTTCTTATCAACGTTGCAGCAGGTCACATTACCATGAAGCATCAATTCCGGGTGAATTTACCCTTCCCTCCTGCACGGATTTTTACACTATGCTTACCCCGTCCAGGGCCCTAACCATGCGGTCTGCACGGCATGCACATCTGGAGCGCACTCGATTGGCGATGCTTCCCGTTTTATCCTGTTTGGTGATGCGGACGTGATGATAGCGGGCGGCGCTGAATCTTGCATCCATCCCATCGCTGTCGCTGGCTTTGCGCGCGCCAAAAGTTTGGCTACTGCGTGGAACGATTCACCAGAACTCTCCTCTCGACCTTTCGACCGCGACCGATCTGGCTTTGTAATTGGTGAAGGAGCTGGCATACTTGTTCTTGAAGAACTTGAACATGCGAAGAAGCGGGGAGCCAGGATATATGCGGAACTCAGAGGGTACGGGCTTTCGGCGGATGCATATCACATCACTGCACCACCTGTCGATGGGTCTGGTGCGTATCAGGCAATGAAAAGAGCATTATGGCACGCGAGTATAGAACCTAGAAGGGTTGATTATGTTAATGCCCATGCGACATCTACCCAGCTAGGAGACGCAGCAGAGAACAGAGCTATCAAGACATTATTTGCAGGGTCCAGAAAATCACGCGATATCAACATTTCGAGCACCAAAGGTGCAATGGGGCATCTACTAGGGGCTGCTGGCTCGGTGGAAGCATTGTTTACAGTATTATCCGTTCATGAGGTTCGTAAATAACGAGATAATGTGCTCCGCCTCACTAACCACATGCAGAATATTCTTCCTCCGACACTCAATCTCAATAATACAACTGAGGATTTTGATTGCAATTATGTGCCCAAGATCCCACAGGATCATGAGGTACGTGTCGCAATTTCAAACAGTTTCGGGTTTGGCGGAACAAATGCTAGCCTATGCTTTTCGAAAATTGGGTAGATGGTAGAGTACGGGTCCTATGTAAAATCGCTTTCCATTTGACTTCCATTATTGCATATACTGTATTGGAAATTCCGTTTCTTGCCCGGCCCGGGAATAAAACATCCGTCTGTCACCGCAAAGCCGAACTTCTTTCGGTCAGCGGCAAGTATGGTTGTCGATGTAAAGTATCTACGATACACTACGTCAGACTACAATCAGTTTGGTAACACGATGGCTTGATTTCATCGTTTCATCAGCAGTCGGGTTTGCTGGCAACACATGTGTATTTCTCTGCAACTGTGATATCTGATGCCCAGGAAACCATAACCGGGCGCTTTTCACCGTTGGCGAAGTTCATCACCAGAGAGGGGTCGTGCTACTTACACAAAGTATATTGCTGTCAAGCTGTGCCTGGAGTAACGGCATTTGCTGCAGCAACTGAGCTCTACATACTTAAGTAAGAAGCAGTATATGGTATGCCTGTATTTTGATTCAGTAAGACAATTTTTAGTCCCGTGCTCCACAGCACGGTGGTGAAGGCATTTTCTCTACTGGTGAGAGCGCACCTAGTACCTGGTACTAACATAAACCATACGTTATTATCATGAACAGAACCAATGTCTAAGCACAGCTTTAAATTACAAGACTGATACAAAAGCTATCCACTATCTTGACCATTACGTGTGTTATACCTCAATATTTGTTAAAAGTCGAACTGAGAACTGGGCCACTCACGATCCCCCGCCTCTCCAGAAGCGCACTTTCTCCTTCTATATGAAAGTCCTTAGTATACATTGTCGATGGCGGCCCGTCGAATCTCAGTAGGTAACAGAAACCCACCTTTGTAGGTGAAAGGGGGCGAAAGGACATTCCCTTAACTTTCAGAGGCACCTAGAAATCTTGGAAGCAGACAGTTCCAACAGTGTTGCCTCGCGTAGAAGAACATTTCCAGAAAACGACTCCGTACTATTAGGATTATACCGCTCAGCCTTCCACATTAAACAAACGCTTCTCGGCGCGGAATATTTCCCCTACTCAGTGTTCCTAAGCTGCCCGACCGGCCAACAGGCCTTTTAGATATCTGCAGGCCAGGCCATGACCTCGCCTGCTGCCACAACTGCACGCTGAAACTTTGTTGGGACCTGGTGTTCACATCAGTGTCCAGTAGGCACATTCATTCTTACCATGAAAAACGGGCATCCATCGAGCACACGGGCATAGTTCACCCAGCCCTCAACAAGCGGGTATACGGGAGGTGAATTGACGATAGGAAGTCGGAGAGAGGTGATTAAAGACAGATCGTGTGCAAAACCAGTAGGAAATGGTAAGATGAAAGATGCTAAACGATCATAGGTAACTGTAATTTTTCTAATCTAGTTAGTAAGGTAAGTGTCTAGATGCTACTCAGACACCATTTCTGGCAGTAACCACACGGATCTGGTAATAATTGAGAATGCCACATGCAATTTTGGGTAAAACACGGTTTGAGTTTCACCAGAAACAGCATAGTAGATAGGTGCGCACTGACTTCAGACTATCCCCTGGTCAATAGAGTACCCTGCTACAGCAAAATCCATTACTCAAAAAGGTGTGTCCGAATCTTTATTGCCTACTCCGAGTACCTAAGTAGGGCGTGTAATTTAAGTATTACTGTTTTAGCAGTGTGTTTCCAACCCTTAATTTTTACTATGGACGCGACTAAACTTCTCTAACCGCAAGTATACCCACATACCATATAAGTACTGATCTTCTATATCCAGCGCCGAATATTCATTCCCTCTCTGCCAGCATAGACCGAGCGTCTCCAACCAGCTCCCCATCTCCAAAATTCATAGCTTGTGAAGACGACGATAGGTTTTACATCAGTACCGGTGGTTTCGCTACAAATTGCGATAACACAAACATTTCCCCTGCCGTTTTGGGTGTTCTAAGAGTTCAAAAGTGGCTCGTCAACCCAGACAGGTCCTCGTTCAAAAAAGATATATCAGTACTTAATGCCTTTAAGGGCTAATCTCGTTGTCAGGTGATATATCACCTCCGCAATCTTAAGTTGATAGCTACAAGGCTTCCCGTCCGTTGTAAACTGATCTTAACCCCGTCATAGGCGTTTGCCTAAGTCACTAGAGGGCTTCCCAAACCCCGTTCGTGAGTTGATTAAGTCAGGTCAAACGGGCGTATAGACTAAGTCAAGGGACGCTTTTGGGGAATAAGCTTCGAAGGTATGAGAGGTGTACGCAGTAAATAAAGATTTACTATCGCAGTCAGATGGATAATCAATGAGAGCCACTTTCAATTGCAATAGGAACTAGTAGATTCGCTCATCAACGCGTTATATTGATAGTAAATTCTCTTGCCACTTCTCGGTGAAGTTCTTCGCCTGAGGATGGCAATCTGCATACATGACCAAATCATTATATGCCAGCTCTAACGCTGGTTTCTCCGAATGCTCCAACAACAGAGCCATAACCAGAATCATAGCAACTTGGGAGATTGCAGTATCTTAGTGTTCTGGGCAGGCGTACCAGGTTTACGCATTCGCGAGTGCGTGCTTGTAGCAGCCGCTCTCACCGTCGCGCAAAGTTAGTTAAGTACTCTACGTCATCGGTTTCGCAAGGACGTGTGCAACCCCACAATCAAATCGGTATCGCGCAATCAAGAATGGCCGAGCAGTAGTGCCGGCGCTGACAGCTGACTGCAAAATACCAAGGGCAGATATGCATATGGCTCGATATAAGACAGGACGCAATCCCAAATCCAGATATCATAGATGTACTACGATCGATCCCCCCACTAATCCACAAACCCCGCATGCCCGTCCAATGTCGGATCCGATATATCACAGGATGTTAACTATCTACTGTCTATCGACGCACTCCGCCAGCCAGGATCAAATCAGCATGAGCGCTCTCTCCCGACAGCAGATACCCCGCCAAGAACCGAGAGCCTACGTATCCGGTAGTAGCTAGCAATGTGCCTCCGCTGCATCGAAAAGTTTCCCTCGCCTCCTCCTCCCATCTCCTCATCCCTCCATCTCATCACGTCGAATACGAGAAACAACTTGAATACGCAAGTGCGTATGTTGCCTTGCTGCTGTATAATCTCAAATCACATATCGTGTGCCAGGCGTTGTTCCCAATCATGATGCTAATACAGACAAGAAACCTTAATAAATAGATACCTCTTCGTGTCCTCTCCCCCATCAATCCGACCAACCTTTTCCCGCCAACAACCCGTTAACAACCACAAACATCACAATGGCCGCAAACCCTCCCGGAGAATGCTGTGGCGTCGGCCACATTCATGAAGGCACCCCGAAAGGTACCATCACCACTTTCGCCGGCAGTGAGTACCCTCCCCTCCCTTCTCGCCATCTTTACTCATCCCACATCCCTAGTCGATACCTACATCACCGGCACGCCCTGTCGCAAAGTCATCTTATACCTCGCCGACGCCATGGGCCACAAATTCATCAACGCCCAGATCCTGGCCGACGGCTTCGCCGCCGCCGGGTACTACGTGATCATGCCCGACATTTTCAGCGGCGACCCATGGGTTTTGCCTCCCCCCGAGGGTGCCACAATACAAGGCTGGCTGGAGAACCATATGCCGAAGCAGACGATGCCAATCGTGGACGCGGTGCTGAACGGAATCAAGACTGAGCTGAAGCCAGAGAAGATCGGTGCCGTTGGATACTGCTTCGGAGCCAAATATGTCACCAGGTTGTTGGCCGGCGGTGTCGATGCGGGATTCAATGCGCATCCTAGTCTTGTCACAATTGAGGAGCTGGCCGCAATCAAGGGACCGATGTCGATTGCCGCTGCTGGTGAGTTTCTTTCCGCCATCTATCAGCAAAGTGCTTAACACCCCACAGAAACCGACACAATCTTCACTACTGAGCTCCGCCACCAGTCGGAAGCAAAACTTGCAGAAATTGGTGCGACCTACCAGATCAACCTCTTCTCTGGCGTCTCCCATGGCTTCGCGGTGCGTTGTGACTTGAGTGTCCCCCAGGAGAAGTGGGCAAAGGAAAGGGCGTTTGAGCAGGCGCTGGAGTGGTTCAAGTTCCACCTCTAGGTGCCAATCTGTTGCTGCCGACTGAGGCTCTAGTGGATGGGAAAGGAGGAGGGGATCGGTGTATGCTATTTTGATCACAGTGTATCACTCGGTGACATCGAATCTGGTCGGCTGTGAAGAGTTTTATTATATCAAGGCCTCGTTAGCTCAATCGGTAGAGCGTGAGACTCTTAATCTCAAGGTTGCGGGTTCGACCCCCGCATGGGGCTGGCTTTGAGCTGTTCCTTTGCTGCTGCCGGATCTTGAGACAATTTGTTGGTCTTTTGCTTTTTGGCGGCCTGGGGTCATGGTTTGTCACCCGTCTGCAAAATGGCGCTGTGGGTTATACTTGTGCTCACAGATGAGGTTTGTACGGGCTGGTGAACATGGTCGGTGTGCAAAGCCCAAATGGCGAGTTTTGGTGTTCGTATCATGTTAGTGTGCTCCGGGTATGAAAACTTTTCGTTCCCAGCGATAAGCTTACATATTTTACGGGAGGCGGGCAAGCAGACAACGTCTTGGTGAGTGGATAGTATGCATAATGAGAAAGCCAGTGACAGGCCTACCTCATGATAGTGCTTTTGATTACTATTCCGCACTGGAATGATACGAACCTTATCTGTGCTACAGTACCGGGGGTTGAGTGCAGAAACATTGGCAGAGTTCCATTGGATCGTGATTTGTCATGGTACCAGTTAACTGCAATTCGCGTGGTATGGCGTTGGTCCCATGCAATCCAACCAAAGCCTACCCGTTGGATATCGTGGAGCTGGGAGGGTATATGGCATGGGTCTCTGCCCTGTAGCCCAACGAATGGGAATAGAGAATCAGCCCAATCCCATAGGCTAACTGCGTACATACATGAATACGAGGTGAACCAAGTAATCCGTACTGGCATCTCATGATCAATCGCCCAAACTATGGTCCTAGTAATGATCTTGAGAAGCTCGGGACATCGCCGGGGAGAACTGCACGTAAGGCCTATCGCCGATAATCACTGGTATTCACCTTCCATTCCAATAAGGATGCTTGGATTGTTATATTACATACCGATCACACCGGTTATAATTTCACCGTTTAATAGGATGGCCTTTGCTGACAGCCCTCGTGTAATGAGGTTCGGACGTAATCAGTAATCAGGCGCCGTGGTGGACTTAAATGTATAGGTAATCACAGTTACTGTGTGATCATCTACTAGTAGTTATCCTTGATCAGCAGTCTTCTATCCTGCTACTCGAAGCTTCAGGAATACCAATATATTTATGTGCGTAAGAAACGAGTTACACACAGATCCCCCCCCAGACTAGGTAAGCAGCTCGTACCACCCCATATGTACTCTACCAATCGAAAGGCATGTAATCGGGGTCTATTATTTATCTAGAGCGTTTAACGTAGTCCAATCGGATAGTAGTCGGCGAGGAAGGCTGAAAGTTGGGGATTATACCGAGTCCATTGTATATTCTACCATACCCATGTAAACAGGAAGTAAACCACCTAAGGTAACTGGACAGATAAACAACTTTATGCACAGAGCAGAATCTGTGGATATATTGTCTATCTGTGTCACTACTGCTGTGCTGACACCGGCCGAGACAAGTAATAACTGCTGACTACTGACGTCCCAACCGCCGCGACTGTACAGTCGGTGTTTCATCAGGGTATATATCCTGCTCGGGCCCCAGATTCCATGCGTATACATGCGGAGTGCGGAACCCCGCAAACCGGGAATCTCCCGGCCGGTACTCCGCAAACTTGAGCTGAGTCGAACTACACTTTCTCAGACCCTCTCTGTATTGAGCTGACTCGTTTCACGTTCGTCCATATCTTCGTTTTAATAATTCTAGCTTTATTTTCCAAAATCCCGCCCGGCGTTCTGGGCGCGCGCGTGAACGTACAGAAAGACCCAACTTTTATAAACAATTCGGGGAAAACAAATAGTACTACCGAGTGATTGGCTATGATAAAGTGCCGTCAGATGAAGATAGGCAGTTTTGTAGTCTGCCAATACCGACGGTTGGGAATTTACGCTCTTGTGTTCCGCTAGGAGTCGCAGGTAAAGTCGCACCGTACGGAACTGCAGTCACCGGCTCTCACCCTCCGGTCTCGGCAGCATGAGTAACCAACGCGGAGTTTGGAATTGTATCCCAGTTTCTTACAACCTGTAGGTATCCTCCTCTTCCTCCCACGCTGGGGGATGAAAGCATTTATACTTTTTCACCTAGTCTGTCATACTGTTGTGGGGACTTTGCTGCCGGAACCTAGTAGGAACTTTTGTGGGTACACTACCTGGGTGACTTATTTTTAGAGGATATAAAGCAGTCATGATAGATAGATAGTTGATGGTGCAAGCTAGCGTAGCAGATATATTTGGTGGTGCAAATCAGCCGTCACAGATTATCAGACTGGTACAGATGCTCTTCCTTGAGGTGACTTGTATAAAAAGTATCACGTAGAAAACGCCACCGGAATGTCAGATTCTTTACTTCAGACACCCCCGCTGCTGACAGATTCTATATTGGATACATGCTCCCCCTGACCGCAACATCTCTGACATACATGTTTCATCTCGTGATACAAACATCCCCGCCTTAACCTCAAAGCTCAGCCCGCAGTATTATACTTTTGTAGCACCAAGGAAATTGTGATACCCAAAGGTCATCATTGCATGCACACAGATGTCGTGAGTCGGGGTTTCAACAATTAGTGGTTACATGATGTATTCTTCGAATCTCCACACTCCATCATTTCTCGCTGACTTGTCTCTCCTTAATTGTTTGAATGAACCTCAAACCCCAATAAGAGCTGTAACCCCCCCTCACCCCAGTGGAGGTTTGTTTCCACAGTAGCCTGTAAAGTTTCAAAAATACTTAGTGTAAAATACAGGGTAAATTTCCCATGCCCGGCCTGATCCTACATACGAAACGGGCGAAGTGGGAGTTTAGTTAGAGATCGTAATGGTCGGTAGTGGGGTCATCTAACGGCAAGGCATTCTCAGATGAAACTTGTCGCTAGATAGAACTCAAATGTTTGCAGGCCGTGATATTCACCGATGATGATTCAAATGCATCGTTACACTATGTCACGTGATACAGAGGCGCTTGAAGAAACTTTTGACGGTTCTCACCGCAGACTTTGATAGATATTTTTCGAATTTCGCTTCGTTGAATGGGATCTGTGTGGAGAAATAAGCTTTCGCTTTGTTTCTAACCCTACGACACCGCACGTACCTTTCTTTGCACAGCCTTCCCGTGGAGGATCTACGATGCCTCACGATATCTGGCGTAGTGGTGGGTGTAGATCATGGCGCGCGCGTGGTTGAGGCTATGCACGGGAAAAACTTTGAGCTTTTTTCAACGTCACCTTGGGTTGGGCTGTGCTTCTTCTGTCTGTCGAAAAAAAAAACAACGCCTGGAGATTTCCGTGCATGCAGACTCGCCTGTATGTACATACTTATGTATGCAAACTCCGAATCTAGAAACCCACAGCACAGCTATCACGATTTGATCGCTTGTTCACGCCAACCAAAACGCCGAAAAAAAAAGCCAGCCCTCTCGTTCTCGCTCTCTGCCGTCTTTGGCCTTCCAAATCATCGCGTGCCGTCTTTTATCTCCAACCATTTCGTCCTTCATAATTTCAACAGCATCCCCTCCCTCCTCTCCGAGTACCCCCATCCGCGGTGTCCATTATGCAATTCCTCGACATGCTCCAGCAAGTCTAGATCGGGATCCTGATCCTCCAGCTCCTCCTGTTTGGGTCGTACAAAAACAGCATTGAGAAACCCGCTCGTAGTGCCGATTTCGTTGTCGCTGATGAACGCCTCGCGCACAATGTTTCTATACGGCTCCTTGGGAGGCCGAGGTAAAGGGATCGCGAGCGTGCCGATCGAGGCACATAGGACCACCACAAATAAACGCATGGGATACTCTTGGTATCGGGCAGCACTAAAGTTGTGGGATGGGAAGAAGGAAAAAGCAAAGTATGTTATCCAGGCACCGCCGAAAGAAAGTAAAAAAAAGCAGCAACGTTGGCAAAGCCGGATGTGTGCTCTATAACCCACAGGGTTTTGTGAAGAACGACGATAAAACAAGACGGGCCGGTTGCTTCAAATCAGCATGTTGGATGGACCGAAGTGCAAGAAGCTGAACACGGCTCGTGAGCAAAAAAAGTCCACGGCAGAGAGAGCTATTCGTTGCGCTGTAACTTGTACTTACGTGTAGGTTGTTATTTTCAGCTCGCTTCCCCAGGCCAGCTGTTACTGGATCAATGAACGCGAAGACAACGTGTTCCTGCTTCCGGACATGCAGATAGGAACCGGTAGAGGTTGAGATTTCCAAAGGTTTGTGGAGATCACGGAAGGAAAGTGGGGGGCGCGATGGACGGTAGGAGAGAAGCAAAGAAAACAGAGAGGAACAGGCAAAACTGTAAACTGTACTAAGCCTGGTACGTTGACCTGCGACAGCTTGAAGTTTCATCTCCGTTAACTAGAAATGTTAGTTCTACCCGACAATATTAATCTCCTTGGAGAATGGCATTCCGTCACTTCATGAGCCTTGCGTTGAGTATGCTCCTATCGATGGGTGCAGATTCCTGGTATCAATAGCGGCCAGCAACCCAGGTCATCATTTTGAGATGACCGTATTTCCAGCTGGAATGTCTTCCCAGTAAGCTTATAGAGATGAATCAACCGCCTTCGATATTCGGCTACTTCAAGCGCTACGAATCGCTACCGAAAATCAACGTCCATCCGCTCACCTCCGAATGCCCAAACTTTCTAGCTCCTTCTTGCTGTCTCGCCGTCGCGCCATATCAGCCTCATCTCGGTTGGATGTTTCTCGGTCCTCCTCTAGATACCCCGAGACAGGGGCAGGGCAGTTTGTATAGAGTAAGCAAGCAAGCCTTGAGCGATCAGACATCGGTACCTGCAGTAGTTAATAGAGTAAGAGCACTTCAAGTACCGATGCAGCCGCATGCCCTTCGAAAAGACTTGTGCAAGTAAGAAAAGTCTGTATGTAATCTGTAATACACTGCCTTCTAAGTTTTTCTCTGTCATTACGGCGCGACGCTTGTAGTGATGAAAATTTAGGCGAGCTCCCCCGGCAAGGCAGGCGAAAAATGGGGCTTACTTTTGACGAATGATCGAGAAAATTCTGAGTAGTTAGCATACCAATCGGGGATTGTTAAAGGGATGTGTCTGAAAGGAGATGCATGAGACAATATTGGCTTGCCTATTCTGGGTTAGACTTGGCGCCCGGCGCAAATTCGTTGGAGGAAAACGATGGGCCTGCATGCTCGTGTGGATGGCCACCATGTTATGTGGCTGGCACCACGATTGGAGGAACCACTCTGCTGCCGTTGTGAGGGGGCGAAGGGAGATTGGGACGCAGATATCGTGCATATGTCGCTGCTAAGCACTCAAGCTTTTTTTGCCAGTCCCACTATCGTCAATTCTCAATCTGCTGTTCATGTCGGGTAGCAATCCGATTTTCGTTTCCTTTCCCTATAACACCGCGTAAACGCCGAGCGAGGAGGATGATGATCCGGTACCGTACATATACATGTTGCATCGCGTCGACGTTGTGTCTCACAACCAGCATGCAAGGCTTTTAGCGCTCCGTCTATCTGAGTCTCGTTTTTGTACCTGCGCTAGAGGCGATGCGATCCTTGGGTGGGCGGGTTTGGGTGAGAGTGGGTCTGCGGTGGGGTGCATAGCTGCTGGTTTGGGCTAGGGCATTAGGGCACGAGAGCGAGCAAAGGCACGCGCTCCTGTTCGCTGGCGCATGTTTATTTTTGTCGGGTGTATTTTCGCCCAATGCCGTTGATCGCTGTGCAATTTCCCTGGCAGCCCAAAGCGGAAAATGGTGTCACTGCTGATTGCTGTGGCGGGAGCCACCCCTGCTGCCTCCGCCGCCTGGGTCTCCCCGGGCCATTGCTGCTCTTCTGCCAAGTATAAAGAAGCAGCACAGCCGTCCCGCTTCTCAATTCCTCTTTTCTTTCCTCCTTACCCACAGTCGCTTCACTTCCGTCAATTTGCAAACACTCGCATTCTCGCTCTACGCGTAGTCCTTCGTTTTCACTACATATTGCCATACAATAATACTCTAGTTCGTTCTGAACCAAAAAACCAAAAGCCCCCAAACCAATCAACATGCGTTTCGCCACTGCCGCCGCTGTCTTCGCGTTCGTCGCATCTGCCTCTGCCTCCGTCTACGGTTACGGAAACAGCACCCAGTACACCACTACCGAGATCGTCCACGAGCTCACCACCTACTGCCCATATGCCACCCAGATCACCCAGGGAAGCAAGGTCTACACTGTGTCCGAGGCCACCACCTTGACCATCAAGGACTGCCCTTGCACTTTGACCCACACGTTAGTTTCCCAATTCACCATCTGGTTTGCGCGTAAATATTGACATTATATCTCTAGTTACACCTCTGCTCCTCCGGCAAAGACCCCCGTCAAGGAGTCCCCTCCTCCTCCCGTGTACACCCCCGCTGGCCCCACCGGTACCCCCGCTCACCCCACCTCGTACGGCAACGAGACCACCCCCACTGCGCCAACCTACGCCGCCTCCAGCGCTGCTCCTACCGCATCCCACCCCGCTTTCGAGGGTTCTGCGAACCGTGCTACTGTTGCCGGCGGTGCTCTCGCTGGTCTGCTCGGTGCCGTCGTCTACCTTTTGTAAATTGCATAAGCAAAATGTTCTCTGTCTTGTATCCCTGGGTTTCCTGAAGGGGTGCGATGGTTATCAATGCATATAATGGGTAGTTTTCTTGGTGGGCATGTACGGGGGGGCGGGTTCGATTTCTATCTTTTTCGGCTTATAGCGTACCGCGGGAAGGTTCCTGGTATCGAAAGCTCATGACACGGTGTTTTATTGCGGACTGCGTTGGAATGGGATCGGAAATATCATGAATTTTTGCTGCTGCAGCGTTATGGGACTATTCCGGTTTTTCACTTTCTTGTATGACAGTAGAATTTCTTGGTGTGATGATGGAAGTGTATACCCTTAATTTGAGCTTGTGGATCTATATACATATGTTTTTTTCCTAGGAGTTTTTTGTTTTTACTACTACTGTAGAAATACGGAGGTGGAGAGAGTAATTCAGACTGTAAATTTCACAACAATGAGATATTTCCCCTAAACCAAAGTGACAGACGGTAACGGTGAAGTTAGCAAACCCCAACCCGGATTCTTCTCCCGCCCAATCCCACCCCTAACGCTCAACCTAACGCTCAAGAAACGCCCCTTTTCTATACCCCTGCAATGGTAATTTCCTTTATCTCGGAGCACCGACCCGCTAGTGGCTGTACCACTTGCATCTTCGGCTAAGTTGGCCACACGTATATGCATGCTGTGAAAGAAATCACTCGATGGATTGGATGGGGGGGTAATTTATTCTTAGGCTTGGATGAAACGGGGCAGGTGCCATTGACATGGCAACGCTGGGGTGTCGAATGAATGGGTTCTCGGACAGGGTAGGCGGAATTGGGTGTAGAATGAACGAACGCGACTAAGGACCTGGGAGTCTGGAACAGAGGTCAGTGCGCTGGCTCTCCATCATTGACAGGGTCAGGTGCGGTGGCAGTAGGATACCGGATTCCGTCCATCGCATGAGGATTAATGTTTTGGCTCCATCAGGCCACCATGAGATTGAGCACGGCCTACACGACAACTCATGTCCTAATCGGAGGCCCGCCTTATCGGGTTTGCAGCTTGTCGGGAAGCACATCTCCAGAAAGGTCGTGACTCATCTAGCAATAAACATGCTTCGATGAGCTACAGAGTCCTAACTCTCGCGCTAATCCCCAAATACATCCCTACGAGCCCCACCAGCTTTGCCAACCGCCTGGAGACCATGTCAGATAGTCTTTATCAGTCGGAACCATCATTGTGCCCGCGCTCCAAATGAGCAGATGGTTAGAATTGTTAACACATGAGTGAGGTACCAGAAATTCTAACCCTTCACCGATCCCATTTAAGAATCCCAAAACCGCTTAAGGTCGGTCGTACACGGCTATTTCACACTACCCTATTGACTTCTGTTACTACAAACAATCAAGATCTAAGCTTGCCAGCTTGAAGAGTAGCTTGGGATAGCCCAGATATCAGGCCTTCTTATAAAGGCAGTGTTTTGAAGAGCATCCGTCATAGTCCGATATCTAGGACTTCAGGCTAGTAACATCCACTGGAGCCCTCAGTCCTCAAGCTCCATGCTAAATCTCGATCCCTTCCCTCTCCATGATACCTTCTGACTACTTCGGTAGTAGACGTATAGTGGAAATGCTGGCAAAAGGTCCCTGTGTAGAGGGCTCGGGTTGACCTATTTATTCTAGTGAGCGGTCTGTGGAATAGTTACCAGTAGACCACCTTTTTAGCAACTCAACCATTCTTTTCTGATATCCCCTGTGCCTTAGTCGTATGGTATTGTAGCAAGACACCGGTGGTGGTGGTGGGGGATGACGAAGGTTTCACATGCAAAAGACTTCCAAGTCTATTTTAGCATTTGAGCGCTCACTACTCTCATACTCACTTAATTTATGCTTAACACTATTTCCCGCTGGTGCTAGCTTCTTCTGACACACCCAAGGTCGTCAAAATCAGTTCGAGCGTGAGTTTCCCACCAAATATACAGTCAGTGTTAGCCACGGAACGGGACCCGGGACATCTCGTTCCTTTTGCAACTAGATCTTGCGGACCCGGAACTTGGGCATGTCTCAGGCCCGGTGTGCTTGCCTCCCACCAAATATCTTCAATCGTTTTGCAAAAATGTGGCACGAAAAGGACGGTATTGTGTTATTCCCATTCCGCATCATCGGATATCACTCAAAATGTTGCCGGGACGCCCCGAGACTTGCCACAAAATGTCCCGGGACATCTTGTCCCTCGGTATCGATGATTTCATTGGTCCCAGGGTATGTCATCTGGCGTATAACGCTTCTAGTAGGCTTCGTTGAACGTCGGAGAGGATCTTAGACCTTGCGCTTTCTCGTTGGTCCGAAATCGATATATTACAACATGCCTCTCCGATTCTCTGCGGACACTATGGAGTAGAAGCATGGATGGCACTTAGATTAGAATTGGGTGCGAGTATTGGCTAAGAGCTTACTCATGTCGACTGCCAAAGATATCCAGCCATGCAGCAGCAGCAGCAGGATAAGCATGCAATCTGATCCAAGAAAAACCATACCTTTAGCGAACACATGGATTTTTTCAATGTCAAGGACACAGCGGTTCCCGATAGAGGTTGCAAACCGCTACCTTGATAGCTGCGAGATCCTGGTGGCAATCAGCCCCCACGGGGACGTCGTGACGCCGAGCTCGAGGCAGTATCCTAGGAGGAGTCATTGGCTATGACCCAGATTACTGAGGGACCGTTTTACGGGTCTTTTTCTTGCCGGCAGCGGTCAAAGGGGCGACGGTGGGGGTATGACGGATATGGGACAACCCTGATGTGGAGGTTATCGACTGCAGGATTTCTGGTTGGAGTAGGCTCTAGCTACTTGTATGTTTTGGCTACTTTACCCCTACCATAAATAAACTTCGAATCAGCGACGGTCCACATTTGGATTTTGGATTCTGTGGGGGGCAGCCCTTGTGGTGACTTCCAAGGTTCTCAAACACGGTGCTAAGATGAAGAGTGCACGAAACTGGATAAAGTACCTCATGCTTGCACGCTTTCTGCTGCGAACAAAAGCAGGTGTGTGGGTGTGTGGGTATAATATATTATCCAAGGTTTCGATAGACGATTACGAGTTTTACCTCCAGTATCGTGGAAGGATTGAAATGGGGTGACTATAGAGCGCCGAACAAGCTCTTTCCCTCTCTCCAGCAATTAAAATCGCGTGCTCGTTCCCCGGTTTATCTTCTAACCTTGCTACCAGGTATCCCCGTTATGCGTTACGCTTCCCAATCTGGGATACTAAGCTCAATTCATCAAGCTGGTTATGTGAGGTATATCTTGTTGCCGATACATCATTCAGTTGAGTGCAGTTTATAAGAAAGACAAAGAATTTCCGGAAATAAACTCCATGGTACGAGGCCCCAGGATCGTTATCTCGTTGTGTGCAAACCAATGAATCTGGAGATCGTAGTTGTGGGACTCTGTACTAATCAGGCTTGCTCGCTTTATATATTGGGCTTATCTGGGCCATCTTTCTCTCCCCCCACATTCGGGGATGAAAGTAAATCCACAGCCGGACCACTTTTTGAGTCCGGATCCCAGCGAGTGATAATTGTAGGGATAATTGCTGTAGATTTCCTCCTTCTATTCCAGGCTTGCTCTCTACCAAGTTAATCTCTCCTTTTGTGTTCTCGCTGCTCACTAATGTGGTATATATCTCGCTCTTTTAGGTATGCAGGAGAAACGTTCCCCCTCTCATCATCTCCGCTTGTTACCCGAACGGATTGTTGAAACCGTTGCATACCCACGGCCCGAGCTTTCTAATAAACAAGAACTGATGCCTAGCTTATCTAGCAGCGCATGGCGCTATAAACACCAGACTAGGTGCTGTAAACGCCTAGTGCTATAAACATCAAGGTTCGAAACCTGTAGCGCTTATTTCTTTTGTCCGCGCGCCGAGCGCTTGCTTGAAACAGATCAAACCAAGAAACCTCTATAAGTACTCGCTGCACTGGGGGCCAAGAGTTATAACCGCAATTTAAAGCTCCAATCCTAAACCTTAGTGCTGGGATTGAGAAAAGCTCAGGAGAATAGTTGCAAAGGCCTTCTACTCGGGTCGGGATTGAAGTATCCGGAAACAGGGTGAGTATTGCTTTCTTGTTTACATTCAGCATTACTCATTGCCAGTTAAATTCCACGAAAGCCAAGCTTCTCCTAAAGACTGGAAAATTCTATTGCAGAGCAATTCACTTTTCATTTCGTAACTCACTCCACTTCAACCATCCATAACGGAATGATACATCGATATTCCTGAGGGGGACAAGGAAGGATGGAAGACCACCGATGATTACACGGCAATTAGAAACACACATAGGATTACCGATTGCATATGCACAGCTATACCTTACTGATTACGTTCGAGCTTCATTATATGATACATACGGTGGCTTTTTCGCTGTGTTTTCATAAACGATCACTCGTGCCCAATTACCGTTGTGGAATGTTACCGAGCCGAATATCCCTTGATTACTGATTACGTTCGGCACAGTAGCCATGTACATGTTGGAACGGAATATTACCGGCGATATGCTCTATTCTAGAAGGAGGGTGAACCAGCGATAGGCTTTGATATATAGTACGGGTAGGAAAAAACTTTCTCCGGCGGTGGAGGGATGGTGGTAGCGGTTTCCTGGTTATCATAGGGCCAAGGTTCAGCCAATTGATCGTGATGGAAACGTAAGTTTGTGGCGAGGCTTATGTGCCACTCGCGTTTGTGTGGTGACCCCAGGCCATCCATGAATGGCCTGAATCCCTCAACGGCCTGGTACACAAAGGCAAGCCACAAAAGCAAAGACCCAGCCATAGCATATCAAACAGTCTCCAGATGCGAATTCGATCTTTCTATTTTTTTTTTGCGCTTACGTCAGTAGTCCGCTCCGGCTTACTCCGAAGATACTTCAGAGCATATCCAAATACTCCTGCAAAAGCTACTACTGTTGGGGAAGATATGCCACTAGAAGATCTGTCGGGTTTGGAAGTGTAACGCTGAACTTTGAGAGCGGACAGGAGCTTAATTTCGTACGAGAGCTGGAGTCAGGTTTCATCCACTTTGTAATCACATTTTTTGTCAATTGCAAGCTCGCATCTTAAAAAAGTCCTTGAATGTTGGTAGGGAATGTTGGTAGGGACTCGGAAGATGTAAATACGGTTTGTTCTGTGCGGGCATCACGTATTATCACCCAGTGTTTCACGCTGCAGCGCTGCCGCCAAACATTGGCAGTTGGCCGCGCTGGGCTGCCGTAGGAATCATAGCAGTAGAACTTCTGTCTCAAATCAATCCAATTCCTTTCCGCTTTGTACTGGTTCCACTCACAACCAGGGACACAATCGCTTCCAACACACATAACAGAATTGAATTCAATTGAGTTCAATTGCCATACAACCAAAACTCCATCTTCCCCGAAACGCCAAAAAAGGATGAGATAAAAAACAACCGCTGCACTGTAAGACGGCTGAATAGCTCAAATTCCTCTTTTCTCTATTCCTTGGACTGCTCATAATCTCACCCATCATATCTGAACTAGGAGAATCACACTCAAAAACAGGCTCTCCAGCTCCCCTCATATTCGCCAACACTGCCTGCTGAAGTGCCACATTTTATGCTCTATGCTATGTAATCGTGTGCAAAAAGACCACGAGACGAGTAGTCTTTGGACGTCCCTTTGCCATCAAAACATAAAAGCGCACTCTGGGGCACAAAAATTAGCCAATTCCACTTTTAAAGACCACATAAGCAGCGTCTAGCATCGCCGGTCATATACAGCTTATCTCCTAACGAAAACAGCAAATCAAACACCCAGACTCGAGAAGGTCCGTGTCTCTGAGTAATGGACCATGATCCAACTGGCTTGTGTGTGGATAGATTATTTTGCGTATACTTGAACTCTACTTCGTTACTCTCTACACCTCCGTTGTTTATTTGGTCCGCATATCATCGTGATACGTCCTCATCGCACAGGAGAATGGGTACGGGAGCATGTACTGGAGGGTGAGAGCTGCAAACGAAGGCGGCTTAAGCGAGGACTGTTGAAAAACGGGTAGTGTAGGATTCTCCAGTATCGGTATATAGTAGCTGTAAGACCTGAGATGGACAAGACGTCTCGAATCTGCGCCCTTGTGTAACACCAGTCGGCTCGGTTGCCAAAACAGTTCTGTGAGATGATGATAACCTTCAGGACCAGCACATCCCGTACTGCTGACACAGTGTGTTAGTACTTATGTTGTATAGGTACGATGAATTGAGGTATATAAATACCATTGCGGCGGGAATCCATTCTACTACGTCCAGAACAAACAGTTAACGTGGATATTGTCGATTGAGGTTTATTTTCCATCGTACGACAATCGTATGATAACCGGGTCCTCACACTGCCGTTCAGCCAACCCACTTCAATTTAGCGGTTTCATTTGTTTTAGGGAAGAAGGCTCGCGACTTTGCTTTTATTTCCTTGTGTTACAGGAGAAGCGGGGAGGAAATATGTTAGGTATATGCCATGGCCGCAAGCGGCCGAATACAATATGATTACACACAAACAAACAAACCCGCTTCAATTTTTGAGCTAGCTGTACTAGCAAAAACAGTTCCGTAGACCGGGTTACGAGGTTTCGACACCTAACGATTGAGAACGTTAAATTTCAAACGAGTTTCCAACCGAGTGCCGTGAGGGTCCCAATTGAGTCCATGATGTCGGCGAGACAGAATAGCTCGAGCGTATAGGTGGATGGAAGGCAGACAGCGCGCTAATGTTATGAGAGCGATTGGTTTGCCGTCCTATTTCTGAATCTGTAGAATATGGAGTGGAATTGCTTGGGATTTGAGGATATATCCTCACGACTTCCGTTTCGCTAGCTCGTTACAGCCGTTTCCGAACCGGATTGTTGTGATATTTACACCGGCAAACCGATTCCGTGAACCGGCTCCTAAAGCGGGTTGGATGCCATTATAACGGATTCGACAGTTCAGAATTGGCGGGGTTCAGTTTCAAATCGGGTACAGTGAGGGTCCCTAATACGAAGAGGAGAGGGTGTAACCCGAGATGGAGGTCTGTGCTAATGTCAACATTTGTGATCTAAAAGGATGGATGCAGATGGGTAGGTAACTCACCAACTCAAAGATGCATCAACAGTTAAAGCTCACGACTTCCCAACAGCTCTCAGACTGATCCCAGACACGTAAAATTTCCGTTCATTTGGTTAATAGTTTCTACTTATTAAAACCGGGTTTTTTGTCGCTGTATTAACTAAGCGTTAAAGTTCCCGCCTCATAGATTTGGGCGCGGCGAGTTACGAATACCACAGAATCATAGGGCATCACCCGTCCCACTACTTCCCCTCACCTAAATCGGACAGTAGACGCAGTATGATAGAGTAGAGTAGATGGCCACAATGTATCATTCTCGATCTTCTCCCTACCTCTTTCATTCTTCCTCCTCCGTCCACCCCACTTCCTTCGTTTCCCTCCTCAACGAAAAACGCCTGCGCCCTGCAATGAAAGTTACATAAACAAGTGAGCCCGCCAGTCAGTATACGGGAATAGTAACAATATAAATAAGAAGATTAGTGGGTATGTATGAGGTATGTATGTATGAGCAAACGTCCAGCCCACATGAAGCCATACACAGGAGTGGGAGCATAAGCCAGTAAAAAAGTGTACAACTAAAAGAATGTGCTTGCTGATAGACATCAACAGCAGCGCAATGCAAGCGTGGGAAAGAAGTATATGTTGCTTCACCGCAACAAGAAAAGAAAAAAGCAACGAAAAAGGAAAACTAGGAGCCATACTTTTGCAATAATCCCCCAAGCAAACAATACGCAAAAAAGAAGGGCCCCCATGTAAAATAAAGGAAAACAGGCCCCTCGCACCAAAGAACAGACAGAACGCTATAGTACAACCCAAAGCCGAACCAGAACCCCATTTGTAAACCAAGGAATTGAACGAACCAATCTTTAGACAGGGACTAACCCTCTCTTCCTTCCTCATTAGCCGAACCAGCCTCATCTCATTCAGAATCCCCTAAACGGATCGTCTCCTCGAAAGAAATCATCGTCGTCGTCGCCGTAAAAACCTCCCCTACCCCAGTAACCCTCGTGTCGGCTTGATCTTCGATCCCTGCGTAGTCGGTAACTGGACGGTCTAGAGGAACTCGCTTCATCTGCTTCATCGAATTCGTACCTTGGTCTTCGGTCTACAAACGCCTCCATTCTGACCGTGCCCATTGGACCTGCTTCCCATCCTCCAGCCATGCCACCTCCACTCACACCATGTGATATCGACGAATTTGCTGATGTCAAACCAATCCCTCCAACACCATAAAACGAGTCGCGGTTTGTGGAACCGGTGTTACTCGTCGCGTATGACGCTAAACTCCGCTCATATCCATGGCTAGTACTTGTCTGTGGGCGTCTCATGTTGCTATTACTCCTCCGTCTTGATGCACCGGGAAAACGGGGGATGGACGGTGGTTCTGCAGACAATGTCTCTAGGCTCTCTCTAGGAGCAATTACAGTCTTTGATGTATTGCGACTTGTGAAACCGTTCGTTCCTGCAGGTGAAGAAGCCTTGCTTTTGCCTTTGGCTAGGCGCACAGAATCCCGTGTGGCACTGAAAGCGGTCGCCCTGGCTGGAGCCGGTGGCGGAACAGGTGGTGGTGCTGGATGGGATTGGCTTTGCTGTCGATGTACCTGTTCATATTCAAATGGCATGGGTGGGGGCAGAGCAAGTAATCCGTCATTAGAGTCCGCCGAGTGACTTAGGAAACTCAAAGCAGTCAACCATACATAATGGCGTTCTCGACTTGGGGCGGTGAATTTGAGTGCTCGCGCGGGTGTTAGGATAAGGATGCTCCTATTAAAGATTGGCTGAGGTGCTCCCTTGGGCAGAGGTGTGTCATCTTTTACATCAAGAACCGATTGAATCAGGACTTTTTTGGTCAGCACCCTATCCATTACATCCGAGAGCTTATCCGGACCGCCGAAGGGATGTAAGATTGATCGCTTACGTTTTCTTCCACTCTTACCAAGCAGGGCGCTGCCACTTGTTGGTTGTCGGCTGGACCACATTACGGCACGTTCATATGGGGCTAACCAGACCCAGCGCTTGTGGCGTTGACCTCCTGCAACATCATCGCCCTGTGGGGATTCCGACACACCAAAAGACCTCCTCCTGCGAACATACTTCCACATCCATTCTCCCACCATTGTTTGAGCAATTGCATCTACGACGCTGGTCTGCTGAACCGATCCTACAGAAGCCTGGCCAGTGGTCGACGTGTTATTACTGGCCTGGTGTCTGTGGTTTGACTGTCCGAGCCCTCGCCGATCAAATGCTGGTGAAAGAATCTCATCTTTCGGCAATGGAGGAGGTAATCCTGGACTATCGGGTGCATTCGAGGAAGTACTTAAGGGGGCAGGTGATCTCCTGCCATCTGGATCTCGAGTGTTAGGCAATGCTGTGGCTGATCTAACTTTACGGATTGACTGGGGCCTTCGAGGCCGCGGTCTAGAAGTGTTCCGAGTGAGCATGGGGGTTGGGCTAGGTGATGCCCGATCCCTGTCACTTAGATAACCCGGACGTTTCGAGCTATGCCGAGTAGGAACCGGGAATGGTGGACCAACCTTTGTCGCTGTGCTCCCGCTTTCTGAGGTGCGGTTACTTGCCAAGCTGGGGCTACGAACACGAGCATGCGCGTTGACCCCCGAAGTCACCATAGCGTTTCTTCGCATGCTAGGTTGTCTCCGAGGTACGTCACCGTAACGCTCAGAAATGTCTGGCACAGACGGTGGGAAGCCAAGGGCACTTGGCAGTGCTTTTCGGTGTCCCTTTGGTTTCGGCGCGGATAAAGCCGTCTTGTATTCAATGCCACTGTCTCCTTCATCTGGAAATCCGTCATCACCAGAAGAATGCATATCATTGTCGGGCGATAGATCGATATTGTTGAACAGACTCCTTGTAAGACCATCCTTCCTGGATTTTGATGGAGTTTTTCGAAGGTCGACATCATCGGCAGATTTAGGTGAGTCATAAATTATAGCTGTACCCACCCCCATATCGCTCATACCAGTGAGTCTCTGAATAGGAGCAGAGGTTGGTGCTGGAGTCGGCGCAGTGGCGGATCGCCGGTATGTCCTTTTGGAACTCTTCCTAGGTGGCTGCGGGGGACTTAGCGGAACTGGCTCGGATTCTGTGGATGGTTTCTCCTTGGGCAAAAGCAAAGAAGGCAATAGATGCGGCGCAAACTTCTTTAGACGCTCATCCAATCTTATCTCTTCCGTTTGCATCGAATGCGTCCGCACCCTCATCGGTCTGGTCTGGATGCAAGCATTCTTCATAACCGGTTTTGGAAGGGGAGGTGTTGGCTCGGGCGGGCTGACCATAATGGCAGGTACACGGATGATAGAAGGCTTTACTGGCTTTATCGGGTCGGTTTGTGTACCCGCCGCCTGCATTGGCATTTCAGCCGATTCGAGATGTGGGGTAGTTGGAGGCGAAGGCAGCCCGATAGTCTGTGATTCGGTGGAAACATACACCGGTTTCGGGGGCGCTGGAAGCGAAGGGCGCTCAAAAGTTTGTGATATGGTGGAAACATAAGCGGATTTTGCGGGTTTTGGAGGCAGAGGCAGTGCAGTAGTCTGTGATTTGGTGGAAACATATATCGGCTTCAGGGGCGAAGGTGGCTCAACAGTTTGCGATGTGGTGGAAATATATACGGATTTCGCGGGTTTTGGAGGCGGAGGCAGCGCAGTAGTCTGTGATTTGGTGGAGGCATATACCGGCTTCGGGGGTGCTGGTGGCTCAATGGTTTGTGATTTTTTGGAAACATATACCGGTCCCAATGGTGGGGAAGTTGCCCTTTCCACTCTTTTTGATATCACTCTCTTTAGTTCGCCAACCGTAACCTTCTGTCCGTCCTTGGGTTTTTCCCGCTCAATGCGAGCTAGCTCCTTGTCAATCGACTCCTTCAATTCCTGAATCCTAGCGTCCTTAGCAGCCATCGCACGCTCCCTGTCATCTAACATGTTCTCCCGTTCATCTAGGGCAGAGGCACGTTCATTAAGCATTTTCTTACTGGCGTCGAAGGAAGTAGTCTTCTGCTTTAGTTCCAATGACTTCGCCTCAAACTCGATTTCTTTTGCCTTTTCTCGCGCCTTGAACGCATCAACACGATCATCGAATTTGGCCTCCCTCTCCAGGTATTCCTTATCCATTTCGGCACCCTGTAATCTTAGAAACTCAAGCCTCTCCTCCGCTTCGGTTGCCAAGGTGTTTGATTTGTTGAGTTCCAGGTGAAGAACCTCCATATCCGCTGTTTTCTTTTCTAATGCACTGTATGTGCTCTCAAGCTCTGCATTCTTTTCGTCCAAAAGTTCCTCTAAGATAAGTACGCGCTCCTCATAATTGATTTCTGGAACAACTTGGACTCCCATGTCTGCAAGTTCAGGAAGCTCGTCGATTTCCTCCTCGGACTCGTTGTCTGTGATCATCTCGGCTGGCATGTCCAGTTCAGCATCTGTCTGGGGATAATCTTCAGCATCTGTCTGAGGGTAGTTGTCTGCTTCGGCATCCGTCTGGGGATAATGGTCCGCGTCTGATTCACCCTGATCCTCTTCGGTCTCAGTCTCGGTCTCATCCTCTTCAGTCTTATCAAAATCCAGCTCATCTGCCAGGCTCAGTCCATTACTATGTAACGATATACCGAGCCTTTCTGCCTCGTCGTCTCCCATCATGAGACTGGTCGGCCGGCCTCTGATACTCATAGAACGAATACTAGCGGTATCACTCTGCGTGAAATCACCATATATGGTATCCTCGGACATTATCCTCTGGTGCTGGCGATGATGGGCCACCGGTGGTGCCTCAGGCGGAGGCATAGCATTAGACGCAGCTATTTCATCCAAAACGGCTTTGAGCCTCCCTTCGGCCACGTGAGCTCTTCGCTCGAAGCCCCTCTTCGCTTCCTCGTATTTCTCGTGATCTCGCTCTTGTACTTTTCTCATCCGCTCAAGATCCTCCTCGGCAGCCCGCCGTGACTTTGTTAGCCGTTCCATCTGCTTCTTCAGTTCCGCAAGTGCCTCGACAGCTTCATCTCGTTCTTTTGCGACTTCTGTCACGGCGTCATCTTTTTCTGCCTGAGCAAGCTGTCGCTTAGCATCTCTTGCTTCCTTCTGTGCAGTTGCAATGGATGCTGTAGCAGTTTCATGATCGGCCCGTGCTGAGTCAAGCTCATTCTCGAGCGAATCGACAAGATTGCACTTGGATTCAAGCTCTCTCCGTAATGATAATATCTCGGCCACCAAATTGGCGTGCAAAGTCGGAGTGAATCGTCGAGGGTCAAGTATAGATATGGTTTCGTCAAATGCGCCATCATGGTGATGTGAATTATTGACGCTCATTCGGCGGTGATGTGGAGGCGACATTCTGCCGTGGGTTGGTATAGGGCTGCTGGAGAGAGGATATGGAGATGGCGATTGGCCTCGACTCGAATGTCGTGAGAGTATGGGTGTTCTATCATAAGGAGTTCCCCGTGGGGTGGGTAGAGGTGCGTCCGTCGCGTAATCGGTATCATCGAAAGAATCCATTGCATCCGCAGATGTGAAATGCTACCCCTAAAGAAATTACTTCTCTGCTCCTTTAGTAGTATAAAATCAACTGCGATATGAAGTGGCTCGGTGGAACACGGTGGCCACTTGTTCCTCCTCCGGCAGTGTATGACCCGTGGCTAACTTCTAAAACGACTGCCGTTGCTTTTGAACTGTGGTTGACTGTTTGACAGCGTCGTAGCGATCGGTCTCGCTGCTTTTCAGAAGCCCTATGCAGAGAGGATTTCAAATTCTCTCCGAAGGGTGGGGCAATGCAACGCTGCAAGCCCAAAAATTAATGAGGAGTTATGAGGTCGCGTTCAACAACCTTAATGAACGAGAAACCCTGGTCAGCACTATAGAAGATACAGGCAATAAATGCTTGGAAAACTTCCGAAGGCGCAATGCTACGGGGAAGAGTATTCACGAACCTGTCCAAATCAATTGAACGCCAAAAACAATGCTCAACACAGCAATGCAATGCAAAACGAAAAGGTCTTCTGCGAGAACCAGCCAGCTACTCCTTCGGTTCAGAGCTTCTTCAAATGAATGAACGAATCACAATTGCAATAGCCGTTAGTGTAGCAGATGCAAGACCAATGTTGATTCGAGTTCCTAAGCCGTTGTGCAGTCACCCGTCCTCGCAGATGAATTGCACGGATCTGGTCGTTGGCGGAAGGGGTATCCCGGATGCCCACAGGAGGAGGGACTGTGGTGGTGATAGGGGAACGACAGCAGGCGACCGTTGAAAAACTACTAGGTCCGGTACTTAAGTACTCAAGCAAATACAGAGGAGGTATTTCTGTCGTATCGTGTCGCGTCGGGGGTGAATTGGAGGGTATCGACGAAGACTATTGTGAAGTGCTCCCTTCCGCAAAAGACTGCCGACCAGAACACTCTTGCAGCTTGTAGGGTCCAAAGACGGCCGCAGGAATTAGAGAAGAAAAGCCGGTGGTGACATGTACAGGAAAATATATTGCCGGAAGGGAAGAGTGAGGTTGTTTATGCAGGAAGCCCCGTAGCGAGCTGCAGACAACTAAGTCTACACACTCTCTCACTCACCACGCCACTGGTCGTCGTAACGGCCGTTGAGAGGTTCTCGCTCGTGATGGAGGCTAAAGTATTATCTATTCCTGTCAACAAACCTCCATTCCACACGAGAGAATCGCTGCCCCCTTCTCACTCATCGCGAAACACTCCCTCATCACCACCACCATCACTGCTCTGGATTCATAAATATACCTTTTTATGCCTTCTCTCGAAAGAGCACCCAACCACCACGTCAAAGTGTCACAATCCGGCGCGAGATTGAATTGGAGATGGACGACGACAGGACGAAAGAGAGGATGGCGATTATTTTGGAGTAACACGCGCGCTTCCTGCTGCAAAAACGACGATCCAGCAAGAGGAGAGAGACCTAGAATTGGTCGCGTTAGCGTACAAGCTCCCCAGCCTACTTTCGCTCCATGACCACCACACGCAGCCCATTTTTCCTTTTTTTCTCTGGGCAAGTCGCATGGCTGACTTCAATTCGACAGGAAAGATAAGTACAAAATAGAATCGCAGACTCACCCGCAGACACGGTTTCAGGCGGGTGCCCTATGATATGTCGCAAAACAGAATTGGATGTCGCGGTTCCACTATCCAGATACACGCATAGACACAGTTATTGGACGTCGTTTTCGAAAGGGTAGCCGTTCTTGTCGTGTCTCCAAACATTACATTCAGGAGGTTAAATCCAACAACGACGAAACAACAGCGGTGGGCAGCGAATAGGATTCATGGACTGCTATTCCGCACTTTTTATTAACCTAACGGGTCAGGGTTTAGAGCTACGCACAGACACCGATGGAAGGGGATAATATTATAATATCGTATACCATTATAGCTGTAGGGGTAGGCCATCGAAGTGAGGGCTTAAGTAGGCAGATGTTGAGCACAATTGGGTTGGGAATTCACCCTATGGTTTCACTCGAGCGTGCGCCCGAGTATAATATCTGACCCTCACGGTGTTTATGTGGTCTCTGGAGTTCTGGAAGCTCGCCACGACAAATGCTGTTCCCAGCCGCAGTTGTCGTTGCAAGAGCGAAGCTCTCTACCGGAACCCGATTTGTTCGCCCCCACAACGCACATGCTCCCCAGACCAGCACTAACTAATGCAGTTGGTTCTCGGTGTCGAATGTTGATATCAAGTCCGCCATAGCCCTTCATGTCACGCCGCAACGTCAAAGACTGCTATGATAGGTCGATAATTGGCCAGTGCCGTCGTCCACCACCAGCATTGTGTTCGTCTGGAGCATCGTCAATTCCAATCGCCTCTCCGTGGGCAGAACAGCGATGATTGCTCAACACGCTTATCAGATGTACCACCCAAGACTTCAAGTAAAATTACCAAGAAACATGGCAAGTAACCCTGTCCTTGTCATCTCTCACCTCATCACGATCTGTCGGTGCTCTGGTGCTATGCCTATCTAGCTGAGTGCTCACGGGTGTCACGGTTGCTCACACAGAACAGACAGCTTATTTTTTGTTCTCGGTAGAGGCGTTGCAGGCGCCACCGGCCATTGTACGGCGAAGTCCTTCAAAAGTGCACCCCGTATTGTTATCTACACAATCGAAGCTCGTACTGTGCAGGTTTCGCCTCCCTTTTCCTCATCGCAGATATCTCCGTCCTCAATTGACTCCCTTCGAACCCAACATTTGCACGGACTTCAACTACTTTTTTTGCATTCTTAACCAGGGGCGGAGATTGGGAATTTACTAGCTCCTTAGCTCGTTTACCCCAAAGTAGGGTACGGCTTGCTGCTTTCTGTCCCCCCGACTTCTCGGTTAGGCAGCAAGGATTCGTTTCTGGCATGATGCTTATCGTCACCGCCTGCCATGCATCACAATTGATAAACACCACAGAAATTCATCGTGTTGGAGAAACTCGGCGATTGAGTTTTGGGAACAGTTTATAAACTGGCGTGTTCCTCTCCTTTGTCTTGCAGCTTGCCTGTGCATGGGAGGACGCAGTTGGAAGGACAGCCATACGATTACTGATGGGGGAAAATTTTTAATTTTGCCGCAATGGTGAATAGGGTAAAATTCCTACTTTACAGATGCAGTAAGGAGTACTGACGGCTTCTCCTTACTTTAGTTCTCAACGTCGCTGTTGTACTGACGGATAGCAACTTCATATCGTCGAAACTTCCAACCCGCATGCAATTAGGCAAGCGACAGCTCTCCAACTGTGCCGATTAGGAGCCTTTTATGCTACCTACCTTCCTAAACACGTTATTCACAAGTTCATGTTCCTCAGGAGCTTTTATAGGATATATTTCTTTGTCCTACATACGGACGCAGGCACTTTATACCAAACTCACCCTTTGTCCGGTACGATCTCCGTCTATCTTAACGAAATTCAAAAATAGACGCGACAGACAATATCTAAAATTATGGTTCCTAAAGCTTCTCTTAAGAAACACATGACTGTTGGTCCTAAAGTACTCTCTAACGGGTGCCGAGGATATGGGTTGGAACCATTTATTAACAATACGAATATACTGGCCGGCACATATCACGCCCAAGCTTTTGATAGTTCACGCTATGGTACTACTTCCGGTGAAGGACACAGTTTCCCCAACGCCGCCGCCGGTCAGAATAATATGCCATTTAAAATATCGAGATTCCAGACCTGAATCTCGCCTATGGTTCAAGAAGCGGGTGGGATCACAATACATCAATCGTTCCGAGCCCGGTGAACCCTCGCACAGAGAGTACCGGCACAGCAATAGTGCCACCTTTCAGCAGAGACGCAATGTGCATTGCCGGACATTTCCCCAGTACCGAGTACCCGGTACTAGATAAGCTACCGCCTTATCTCCGTAGTTCTTGACCAGTGGATAGGTGTTTCAAGCGAACATGCTTTCATTTCTCGATTCACCAATCGGCATTGCACCACGGCATTGAAAGCTCCGCCTGTCCAGTGCCCACGTGCATTGGAGTCTTGGAAGAAAAGGATGGGGATGTAGGTCACGATATGTGCGTTACAGGTACATAGAAATCGAACTATGGTTGTCAGCACGATGCCATCATCCTTACTCCCAGCCGCCGTTTAATATATTCTCATCTCCACATCCCGATGTATCCGGTGTTGAAGTGAGTGCCGACATAATCAAATGCCACAAAGCCATGGCCCGAGCAAAATTTGGGTAAGAATCATAGGTACTCACTCATTCCTTTTTAGTTCGGGTTTCGTCCGGTAGGGCATAAGGCATAATGTCAATGGTAAGGCATGATATCGGGAACTTCTTGCATAAGTGCCCGCTATACAAACGCATGGATTGGGTTCTGTGTTTGGCGCGTGCTGACACATCGTATTGAATTCGGTGTTTGTGCTGATCTTGTGGATAAACGGCCTTCGGTAGTGTTTTCAATCGTTTGATCTTTTCACGAAGGTAGATAGAGAGTTAGACTTTATTCGCACTATACAGATAGCGTTTGAAGTGTTCCTGTTCGCTAACGATATGTGCTTCGAACGGGATGGTGTTTTGTGTTTTTGCACGAAACCCGATCTTATGGCGGAGCGTTATTTCGACCTCAAACTTTACTAAATTTGGCACTAGATCTGGCAGATTCCCGTCGAAGGATCTGATTGCAAATCAAGTCATGATAATAACACCGCAAAGCGTGAAATGTAAACACAAGTGATATACCATGATTAACTTGGTTCGTAAACTATCAAATGGGAGCAAAAACATGAGACCCAGACATCCTCACAACCTGCCTCCTCGCATTTCCCTCATTCTGACAACTCCAACCACATCCCTACACCTGTTCAATATTCAAACTTCTGCCCCACCATCTTCTCAGACAACTCCCAAAGCTTCCTCGCATTCTCGGGATCAGTAGCCCAGCTCTTGGTCGGCGTGAACAGGTCCCCATCCTGAAGAAACGCACCATTTTTCTCTGCCCACAATCAGCACCATCCGAACCCACCGTCTCATAAGGGGGAACCTACCATCAATACTCGGATCAAAAGCAGCCACCAGCGTAGTCGCACATCCCTGCTGTAAAGTCTTTAAAACACCGGTATACTGTTTTCTTTTCTCATTCAGTTCCTCTTGCGGAACATGCTGCTGCAACCCAGTACTAATGCCTCCGGGATGCAAAGAAAAGCTCTTCACCCCGCGCTTCCCAAGCTTTTCCGCGAGTGAGATGGTGAACAGCATGTTTGCGGTTTTTGACTGGCCGTAGGCTGCCCATTTCTCGTAGTCTTTGCCGTCCTGCGGGGTTTGTTAGCGGGTGGGTGGGGAGGAGAAGGAGGAAAGTATACCCCATAGTTCACGTCGTCGAATCTGACGCCGGCAAAGCTATATGCAGAGCTGGAGACGTTTACAATTCTCTTCTCGCTGGCGTCGCTGCCCTCTGGGAGAAGCTTCGGCACAAGAAGGTTCACGAGTAGGAAGTGTGCTAGGTGGTTTGAGGCGAACTGGAGCTCGAAGCCGTCTTCGCTGGCGGTATACTCCGGCAACGCCATCACTCCGGCATTACAGATAATCTATCCCTTCGTCAGCCATGTTCGCATTGCGAGAAGAGGATGTACACACGATATCAAGTTCCGCCTCCACCTCTGCCGCCGCCTTCCTCACAGACGCAAGAGATCCCAGGTCGATTAATACGGTCTTCGTCTTTGTGCCAGGATATTGCGCCTCGATTCCTGCCACCGCGGCATCGAGTTTTTCTTGCGAGCGGCCAGCGAGGATGATGAGCTTTGGCTTATGCGCTGCGATCGAGAGCGCGGTATCGTAGCCGATGCCACCGATACTTGGGCCAGTGATTAGTACGGATTTTCCGGCGATTCTCTCGGGGAAGGCGGCGGTGACTTCCAGGCCGGTGGATTGGACGTTGAATTGGGTCATTGTGGCTTGTGGGTGTTTGCTGTGAGATCGAGTTCTTTTATTGTGTATAGATGTTGTTTGTGAGGTTGATGGGCCTTATTGAAGAGCTTGAGAGGTTTTTATATACACTGCCTTCGGTATTAACATTGGTGTATGTACTTGGTAGCCCATCGAGTGCTGGCCGGAGATAGCTACAAAGTCCGCGTCACGGGTGTACTCGGTACGAGGCTTGGAACAACAGCAGCATGTAGCATGTGCACTTTGAAGTACCTTTTGCAGTGACAATTGGTGGTGCCTGCATTGCTACTCTAAACGTACCGAGTAGAATACATAGAGAGAATTCCAGGGTCAGGGCCTAATGAGCGATTGGTTGATATCCCACGAGATTGGCAGCTTAAATGAACTGGTCCTCCCGTTCAACTACCCTACATATTTGCTCGCGTTGGGTTTCGATTTCACCACTTCTGAATATGAATGTATCATACACTACCTGTTGCAACAGTCTGCTCGTTTGAAAACTATAACAATACGGAGATAACACAATTCTCCGGTGCGGTGGATGATTCTACCGGGACGGACTACTTCTTCGGGTTTCGAAAGATCTAGATTTGTGCTTACTACAGCTTGCAGATGTATGAATCATCGTGTAACAATCACTTCGACGTCATGGAGCGGTTCATAATATGATATCTAATTACTATCGCCGACTTTGGAACAAAGATTTTCCCATCTAAAATACCAGCACTATAATTTAAGTTATTGTTTATAGCTTAGACAAGCAGACTTCAAACGAGAAGCCTGCCAGCCACCAAAGACGTGTCTCGTGCCCAGCCGCCAGAGCCTCATTCGCAAGCTCATTGTTGCCGAGAGACTGGGGGACGAGATAAACTAAAGACAAACATAAGAGGAACTTTTAGTAATAGTTCGTGATGGTTTTAAACGTAACCAACAGGATCTTGATTCCCTGTGTACTCCCACCATGGTGACCACAAGGAAAAGAACCGCAAAACCATAATAACAGGAGGCCTTGTGCATAGTAGCCGCATAGCTTATAGATAGTCAATAACATTAACTTGAACTATATTTAGACCGAACAGTCACCGTTTTATTGGAATCACATTGAAATCACATTGAAATCACATTGAAATCACATTGAAATCTGACAAGCAACACTGTTGAACCACAACTTCAAATCTTTCTGGAATATATAGAACAATGCTTCCAAGTTTCAAAAACTGTAAATCTGTCACTGGTTTTTGGTTGTAGGAAAGACCTAGCGAAAGGACTTTCGCGAAGCTGCTGTAACCACCATATATACCCTCTGAACGGCTGCCGTTCACTACCAAGCAGATCTAAGTCGGCGGAGGGATCACAAGCCGAATTAATGGTAGTGTCAGAATCTCGATCTCGAGTGACCAATAATGGTAGAAAGAATGTTTGAGCAACGGTCCGAAAATTGTATAGAACGCATGCCTTAGATACATGTCAATAACACATTTAACCCGGCAATGGAGTCCAACCATTTATACCCCTCGCCATGAATGATAAAGCCACCGACAAGCGCCCGCATAGCTGCTACTGTCGGGAACCTGATTCGTGACGTGTTCTTTTGTAGCTTGGAATCGGCCTGGAATGGTAAAAGCTTCCCCCGGTACGCGGTTTCGAGATTGTCGCCTAGATAACGTAGTAATTGCTCGGCGGGGTATAAGTGATTATATCTATCGGTTCCTTGGGCTCAATCCCCTCCTGCCGAAACGCTCCCGAATCACGTCACGATGCGATCAGACTCACTGTCCCTAGTTATCGGTACATTCCTTCTCGCGTGTCTTCAGCAGATACTACTAACTATCGAACGTGAACGACAGATTACCCAAGGGCATATTGGATACGCTGGCGGCAATGGACGGTCTCTGGTCATGCGAATGAGAGACAATATCAAGGGCGGGTGCGGTGCCAGGGGATGATAGCGCAGAGAGGTGGAAGGGTGGATAAGCATCAGAAGGGGTATGCATGGAGCGACATCATTGAGCCGCAAGTCCGCCACACATCCACTAGGCACGAATGCCAAGAACTTTGCCGCAGTGCCGCGCGTATCCCCTGGATCGTAACGGTTCCCGGCCATACGGGTCGCCCGCGCAACCACCTCACCACACATCCAAAAATGCTCATCAGAGGCCGTCCTTTTTATCAAGTCTTCTTTAGTAGCAAATAAAACTTTCTGTCAAAGTGAATTGTAAATTATATGTGATGTGACTTTGTAAGTCTTACTGCCCCACCAAAATTTGCTCTCTGAACTGGCAACCCACCCCATGTCTATGCACCACTACCCACCTTTCTCCTTTACAGGTGATTGAATTCCACAAAACAATGCCTTTCATTATTGAGACACCACTGTTACTTGCATTTTGAACATGCTTAGCAAAGTTTGGGTGGAGATTTGGTATTTCTGGCTGGGCTTTCCTGCTGGCAAAGCCACCATCCCAGCTACTTTCCCTTCTCAAGGTGTACTTAAAATTGCCTGCAACTCCAGCTCTGGCTGAGGGGTAAAGATATGCCCTCTTTGATGTTTGACAAAGTGGGTTTTAGCCTTGTTCACTATGAGAGCTGTGCAATGGGTATTGGTATCCTCCCTCTAAGCCTCAACTCTCAGGCACATTGCAGATGGAGTTCTTTGTGTGTAATGATATTGGGACTTCAGAGCATGTCCTTAGCACTAAGCTTGAAGGATATTTTGGGGGGTTATGGGCAAAGTTGTCCATCTGGGCTGCACAGTGACATTTTCGAGTTTTTGGGGAGCTGATCTTGAGACAACCCTCCCAACAAAAACTGCCCTTTTTATCAGCACTCCATTCCTGTACAGTCCTTAATTTTTGCCAAAATGCTCTCAAGACATAAGAAAGTAAGTTTATAATGCTCCCAGGCCACCCCCACAGAGTTGTGGTTGCATCGCTAAATATTTGCAGGTGGTGAGTCGGTTGCCATGCCCAAACGGGCCGGGAATGCCAAAGTTATGATCCAGGGGATAGTATTCGAACAGATTCGTCCTTTCATGACGGCCACTCGGTAGTTTGAGGCGCGGCACATTAAACCCTCAGATCCACTTCCGCTGCGGGCTCTCGGGTGTTGGTAGGTTGGAGCTCTTGTTGATGGGTTTTATTATGGCAGTGAGCGCACGAGAGCAGATATGTTACAGAATCAAATCCAACCAATGCTTTTCCTTGAGATCCATCGTACCAACAATTACAGCGTGAAGAGAGGAATACAAAGCAAAGCTACAGACACGACAAAGGATTACCAGGTACCCACATTCCTTACTTCTGAAGGAGCCTTTGTCCACACTGATCCATACAATTGTGAAACTATTCGGATGCGACAAACGGCAAAATATTTTTGCGGTTCTTCCGAAGATTTGGGTACGAACTCTTCCCCGGTGATCCATACGACACCAGCCTTGATGATCTACATCACAGTTTCCACCTCTTCCTTAGAGCAGCAACCGGCTTAGCCATACCATACTCTGAAGATGAGTGAGGAGAGACGAATGATATTGGGCGAGGGTATCGACATTTTTGAGGATGACAATAACTGGACGCCCGTCCTTCTGCTTGTATTCGACTACCTTATGCTCAAGATCGTAGAGGTACTCCATCAATTGCAATGGCTCAGAGTGTTCCATTTCATCTGCGCCGTAGTCGATGAGCATGTAGCTTAGAAGCACAAATACCAGATGGCTTCTAACCCGACTCTTGCTTATCCCGAACAGTTTGCTGGCGTCAGCCTTCGTCCACGAAGGACGGCGCTTAAGCCTTAGCAAAACGGCGGTTGATATCCTCGACGAGTTCCTCCTGGCTAGTGATATATTCCCCAATTTCAACATAAGTGACTCCTTTCATGTTGCGAGCTTCATGACGGACAAGCGTAGTCTTATGACATAGGACGATTTCGACCGCTTTGTAAAGGCGTGTCCAACAGGACGCCTGTCGGCTGGCCTATCGATGAATCCGTCTTCGGCATTCGCGACCATGGGAGTGGGGATCGGCCTTTCTCGAACGCCCGAAAGAGTTCCATCCCCCTCTTCTAATTGTAGTACGCGCAGGCGACATCACCTGGCATGAAGAAGACGGCAGAGGAAATCATGTTGCTGGAGAGGAACTTCCTAGACCCTTATTAGCAAGAATTGACCAATGAATACAGTTCTATCTTACCTGAGGGCTGATATGGCACTTCCAGCGATCACTCCTGCACCCTCCCCGTAGTCATAGAAGCAGTAGTAGCTCCGAGGGGCTTCTCAGCGCTCTTGCTGCTCGTATACCAAATACCGAAGAGACCTTGTTGAAGTCATTGAGAGGCACTTTATTGCAACGACCGAGAGAAGTCTTGTCATGACGATTGAAAGAAGACTTATTCTAACGGTGGAGTGAGCGAAAGTTGTGAACGCGCAACAATCATGGCGGACGCAGTACACAGCCGGGAAGTCTGAACATGATAGTAATGACACCTATGCCCGGTGAAGTGTAATTACCAGTCTCATCCGACAAAATATTAATGCCCTCCTGCAGCTACACTGCCGTTGCCCTGTCTGCTATGTCCTTTTTTCCCTTACATGACAGCGGCAAGAACGAGGGTCCCTAGGAGCCAGAGCGAGCAGGCGGCGGAAAGTTTCAAACGGGCAGGGGACGAGCATGGCAAAAGAACTGAGAGGGAACGAGCGGCAGCAAGAAGTGTAGCAGTTGCGCGAGTGAGGCGGCGGGAGAACAGTCTACTTTGAGGCGGCAATGGCGACTGTGGGAGAAAAGAAGGCTGTGATGGACGGCTGGGCGCATTTAGCGAATTCCGGATGCGGCAACTTGCTGACCATACCTTAAATTGATTAGCGCCAGCGCTTATCACCTCTGCCTAGGGTTGGGGTTTCTTATCCGCTAACTGGAAAAACCGGGGAACTTGTTGTTTCGGGGAAGGTGGGGGGTCGCGTTTCAGAGATAGCCTCAGAACAACCAGCGCAGCCCGCAAGACCCAGCCAAAACGCGTGCCCGGCGGCCTGGAGAAGCGGGTGCCAAGACGGTCCACAAAGAGACCGCGGAGTGCGGCTCTGGGTACCTTTTCTGGCAAGAGGCGAGTCGGGGGTGTCCGAGTGCTTTAGTCAATGGCGGTCAGACGGCTTATTCTCGCAGCCGCTAGCCGCTAGCGAGCTGGCAGAGTGGGGCAGTTTCACCTATTCCGTCTCACTTTGTTTCGGGCTCAATTCAATGCTGCGTGAACAAGAGCAGCGAGTTGCAACTGGGGATTCCCTCAAGAGTTTGAATCCACCACAATAATCGCTCACGAAATCCACTCTACCCATTACTCGTTTTAAATCCCCCATTCCAGCTACTTCCTAGTCGAGCATTGGCTGCACCTCTCCACCTGCAATGCAACCGATCATAGCAGACCAGCCACACACACCCTCGTTCTCCATCCATGGAAATACCCCCTCTCGCCCTCTCTGCCTTCTCCTTGAATTGACCTCCCTCCCTCCTTTTCTCCTCCCCCTCATCCTTATCTCTATCCCTACGTTCCCATTATAACAATATGTTCGGGAACTGGTCCTCCCTCCCCGTCAGCTCTGGGCCCGACGGTGTCAGTCAAATCTACAAATACAAGGGGCCCCTCGTTTTTCCAGGCTACAATCCCGCCTCGCCTCCCTCGGATCCCTCTTTCGCCATTCCGCCCGGCGAAAGGAGCTTCTACTCGTACTTCGCCAAGGTCAGGCGAGCGACCGATGTAACACGGCACCATCTCGATGTGCTCAACGTCAGCGTGTCCCACAATGTGTCGGTGCAAGACCTGGTTGGCGGGTCCGAATGGCTGCCTAAAGAAGACGACAAAATATGGGCTGAGCGGCAGACTGAGTTGCTGATCGAAAACCACGTTGCCAACGAAGTCATGGCGCGGCTCCGCCGAGATGTGAAGCTGGGACACATGTTCAAATTCTTCCAGAGCCTAGAGATGGTATTGCCGTATTACGGTACTACCGAAGAATGTGCGGCTGCAGAAATGGAGAAGGAGAAGGAGAAGGAGAGGCAACGCAAACAGGATGACCAGGTGGACAAGATGGATATCGACTCGGCGGACTCACCTAGTAATGATAACGGCAAGCGACCAGCCTCCGGAGAAGCAACCGGATCGCACCATGCGGCCAAGAAAGACCGCGCCTCCCCCGAGTCCGAGCTCCAGGAAAAGAAGGAAGATAAATTCTCAATGCCTGAGCGCTTCCGAGACGATTTGGTCAAGAATTTTGTCGAACCGATATGCTGGGGCCATGGGGTTAGGGTTTAGTGTGTCCCCCGTACCCCTGCTCCTTATCCATCCGTATGCTAATCTCCACCAGCCCTCCTCGTCCAGCTCCAAAAATCCACCTACAGTGCTCCAAATTTTCTATCCATCTGAACTATCACATCCATCTAACACCCATGGACCCCCAAGAAGCCCGGAGCGGTCTTGTCGACGGCCCCGTCCTCGGCATCCAGATCCGCCATGAGCATGCCTTCCGCGCTCTCAGTGATCCGGCCGCCGCCATCAAAAAGCGCCGTAAAAAGCTCATGGCGGCAGCACTTGCCGCAAAAGTCCCCCCCACCCCTGAGGAAGAAGCCGCACGCAAAAAGAAAGCCGAGAAAGAAAAAGCTCGTGCGGAACGCCATGCCAAACGCGGCCGTGTCTCCTCCAAACCGGACGACGAGAAGGAAGAGAAACCGATTGAGGGGGAGATGAAGGAAGAAGTTGAAGACCTTCTTGGTAACGAGGGGGTCCTCGTCACCGATGTCGACGGCACCCCGCAGGACGTCGTCGGCACTACACGAGAAATAGTGGCGTTGCTTTCGATGGCGCAGTTGCGGGCCAAGGAGGACGTCACCGAGAAGAAGGTGCGCTTTAGAGCTATCGGGGAGGAGGACGGAAGCTATTGGGACGACATCTTCATGGTCACCTGTCTGCACCACCATATCAGCATCTCCCATTTGCGAGTTAGTAAGCCGTATCTGAGGTTTCTGAAGACGGGCAAACTGCCAAATAAGGATCATCCGTTTATCCGTGAAGGCGGTTGGGAGCAGCTGGAGTTGCGGAAAACCAGGTATTGGAGCTTGCTTGATCCTAAGGAAAGAGTTGAGGGTGCGAGGGCATTGGTTACCGTATTGAAGTGGTTGACGAGGAAGGAAGGGAAGAGGATCGGGTAGAATGAGAGATATCCATTTGTTTTTCTTGGATATGGAATATCTATCTACTCAGGATCAATGAAAGATATAGATTCCCACATGTCTCTATTATGTTGACTTCTATTGTATGTGTGTTATGAATGGAATGATAGGAGGCTGGATGGGCGTGTGAGCGTTGTTGTTTTGTATGAGCCATACTTGTATACAGTGGATTTATGGACTATCACCCACCCTCATGAAAGAAAGTCCCCAGGGCTGAAGTGGGCCCTTCCACAAGGCTTAAATGGGCTCTCTATAAGCGTGAGCCTGGCGGATTCCAAGAGTTCCTCCGCTTTTTATCCGCTGGCAACAAAATGCTCATGCACATGTAGCTTAGCATTTGGGATGATTTCCGCTCGGCTGTGCGTGTGTACTCATTGGGTTTATGCTTTGTGTAGAAGGTGGATATGCGTGCACCCCCACGCACCCCCCCCACAATATATTGCATTCCAGGTTCACATCACACAGTACTTGCAGACGCTGGTAGGGATATTTAATTACCGCGCGTCCCAAGCTCCGCGCTGTCTTCATAGAGGGAAGCGGGGAGTCTGGCACTTTCTTTCATCTTTACGCTTTGGATAGATGCTGACGGACTACTCTAAGGTCTCACCGAAAGTGACGGGAGCTGCACACGAGACAAGCAGACAAGTGATGGAGGCTGGCAAGAGACTACAGCTAGCGCAGGCTAGAGAGGAGTTTCAAGTTATGGGCGATATAACATGCACTGTCATCTGACCCTAACCCTGGGTAGAGTGAGTCGTTTAAGCGCTGATTGTGAGTGTCGTCATGTTTGGACGACGAACAGTGTAGGAGCGAATGGTCCTACTACGATGGTAAACTTATGCCACAACAAATATCTCTTCGCCCGTCATAATGACTTGCAAGAGTGGACAAATATCAAAATCTCTTACATACGCGCAGTCTGATACAACTTTTTCCCGACACCCACACACCACCGAGAAATGCTTCCCTCCCCTACGTCGACACCGTTTTCAGATCCTTCGTCACAGAAGTCCAACACTTCTCCAAAACCCCACAAGCATTCTCCTCCGCCATCCCCTTCTCAATCAACAGCTTCCCCACCACCGCCAAGAGAACCGCAATCAGCACCCACTTTCCAGCCATCTTCACCGCATTACTCGCAAATCCGCCCGCCCCATTGCTCTGCAAAAACGCAAACAACGTCCCCTTCTTAACATTCCCAACATTCGACTGCATCCCAGCCGCGATGGAACCTAGATCACCACAAACTTAAGCCAAGTCCCTCGGGAGAGCTATACACTTACCAGCCACAATCCCATTAACCCCAAATCCAATTATCAGGAGCCACGCTTCCAACGCGGGAACCAGGATCGGCAGCAAAATCCAAGGATTCTTGACGACGAAGTCGAGCGCAGGGGAGATGATGTCGAGTGCAGGCATAACGATGTCCTTCAACGACTGGCCACCGGCAGAGCCTTCCCACACTTGCAGAGAGAGCTCTTTTGCGTGCTCGATATTTCCCTTGACAAAGGTTGCGGCCGGCAGCGCAGCGGTCTGTACAAAGTCCCCCGCCTGCGACAACGCGGTTTCCATGGCTGGTATGACTGCGGTTTTGAAGTATTCGCCACCTTCGCTAAGGGCGGATGCTGCATGTGGGTGCACGGCGGTTTGGTAGTAGCTGTTAGCATGGGAGGCGGCGGGTTTGAAAACTGGGATGACGACTTCGTTGACGAAGTTGAGTGCGTTTTGGAAGAACCCCATTGTAGTGATGTGGTGATGGTGATGGTGATGATGATGATGATGATGATGATGATGATGATGATGATGATGATGATGATGATGGTTATGATGGTTGGGATTCGGGCTGGCGGGAGATGAAAAGACGAGCGGTGAGGCTCAGTGGTAGCCTGAACCGGCGAAGGGATGGGTTAGACGGGATTGCAGCGGTTTCGTTGGGCAGATAGCTGCAGATCAAACTAGTCGTCTGCCAGTAATCTCCAAACTCTGATACGGTGAATCCAGAGAGATATTGGAGTAGGCAATACTTAAGCAGTTACAGGACCCTAAGAGGCCTCCTTACCCCATTTCACTAACGCAGTTCTCATCAGTGTCATCAGCACTCACTCGCTCGGCGGCAAAGCCAGTCAGGATTTGAATCGGGGGTCTTGTGTCCACCTAGGAGTTTGTGAGAGAAGAATGGGCAGATTGCATCAAAAAGTATCGTTCTCCATGGCTGATCATCAAATGTCACTGTTTTTTCCGCGAGCCGTCACAGTTTTCACTACTCACGCCTGTAAATCTTTGGGGCTTAGAGATGAATCCGGCCTGAGGCTCGTCCTAATGGCTTTATTCTCTCATTAGGTAGATGGGCCGTGGTCGGTACAACCGCAGAAGTAGTGTAGTGTAAATGTGTCGTGAGATTACTCGCATTTTTTTCTTGGTAGCGTGACTAGCGGTTGCGGAGCCCGAGAATTCTGGAGGCGCTTGTCTCTCTCTGTCCGCTAGCTTCAAGCGTCGAATAGGTCTATTCGGTTAGGGAGAATCCACGCTAGCGTCAGCCCTAACCCACGGATTTAGGAATGAATGAATAAATTAATTGAAACATCAGAAACATTAGTTGGGTGGAATCTCAACTGCATTCACAAATTCTGGGTTTTCATTGCTGCATCTCGTTTCGAAATGGTTGCTCATCTGATATGGACCCCAACCCAACGGTGAGGCTATCTCTAACGTGGATAAGAGCGACAGGGGTCCGAGCTGGCCATCATAGCTGTCCTGAACTTTTGACAGCCTCGACTCTCCAGACAAACAATGGAAGAATGCCACCCCTCACAATCAACTCGCGACTCGCTCGACTCAGCTGCAGAACCTTCGACCCCAGCGTCACCATCAATATCGATTACTAGTTCGCCGCCTCTCGACTCGAAAGAGCCCGCCACTGCAGAATCCAACCCTCCCCCGGAGGTCGCTCCAATCGTAGCTACTGAGGTTGCAAGCAAGGCTATAGCATTTCTATCGACTGCGCCACCGGAACAGCTGATAGCTATCTCGATCGGCGGTGCAGCAGTTCTATACTTTGTCCTCGGGCAACTTGGGATTCTAGTTGTAGGGGTTGTTGCCGGCGTAGTCGGACATGCGACTTTGAGTTTGAAGGATCTCAACAAGGATGGGAGTGAACTTCAACAATGGCTAGAAGCACGAAAGAAGGACGGCACGGCGGTAGCGGAGGAAGAGGAGTATGCAGTTGCTGCGAAGGTTTGTCTACCTACTTAAGTAGGACACATAGTTTACGTGGGAATACTGACTCCTTTAGGTGTCATTGAGGGCCGATTTCTTATCGCTACCACCAGAGACGGCGAAGGCGATGGAAGAACTTACGGATGCAGTTGTGCGGGACTACGTTCGGTATCCTTTTTTCACTCTTCCGCGGTGGTCCATGCTGACGTTGGCTGGGATTATTATAGGTGGTGGTACAACCCGATTCTACCAACCGATGATAACTTCCCAAACTCTTGCCGAAATGTACTTACCAATGTACTACTCTCAATGTACCACCGTATCTCCAGCAAGCGAGGTGCCGACACATTTCTCCTCTTCCTTATGTCGGCAAGTAACACGTTTATTGTCTTCCTCCGCGAACTCGCCGCCTCGCGGCCGTCCATTGAGACCTACTTGGAAGAGTCGCCTTCTTCAGCAATGGCACAGCTACTGGATCGCGATCTCCAAAGGCGGAAACTACGAATGGCGGGCGACGACGTTCTCCAAAGTTTTTTCGGAAAAGATGTGCTGCAATGTGAACCTGTGCGCGTATTCCTGACCGAGATTCTGTCTGGGGTGGTACTGGAGATGACGGTGGATAAATGCTCCCAACCGGATTGGATCAACAGCTGGCTCGTGTATCTCCTCGATGAAGAAACACAACCCGAGGTTTTGCAGAAGATTGATATGGGCGAGGCTACAGCCGTCGGCGGAGATGGGCAAACTAACAATTTGAAGAGGATCAACCAGGCAGAGGAGGAGGTGGCACTAGCTCTTGAGAAAGCGGAGGCGATGAATAGAATGATTGAGGAAGAGGCGGATCGGAAGCGGATGTCTATGGATGTGAACAGCGTGGATGGAAGCAATAGCATCCACAAGAGCGCAAGTAGTATCAGAGAGCTCAGCAGTATGGCAGAAGAAGAATCTCCTGAGCCAGTACCTGCACAGCCATCCCCTCCGGAACGATTCTTTACTGCCTATGACCAGCTTGCCGGGACAACCCGCGAAAGCACTCTTCACCGAGCCCACATCTCCGTCTCTGACCTCACTCCCGCTGCAACCAGCAACCCCTACTCTGTGACGCCAAACGAAAAGGCTCTCCGCGCCAAACCGACCGCTGCCGAATATCTCCTACAGATAGAGCCAGCATCATCACAAATGCCAGGTTGGGTTGTGGTACGGAAATACGCCGATTTTGAAAATCTGCATGAGATACTGAAGCGGATTGCTGTCATCAGCGGCGCAGAAACATTCCGACGACACCACTCTGAGATGCCAACCTGGCGCGGAGAAACACTAGGCTCGCTCCGCTTTAACCTGGAAGGATACCTTAACGACGCTCTTCACGACCGCGGACTGGCCGACTGTGAAGGCATGAAACGATTCCTTGAGAAAGACCCCGGCACGACCCCCGGAAAAACTGGTTTTGGCATAGGAAAGGCATGGCCCAATCCTGCCGCATTCGCAAAGATGGGACAGGGAGCTTTGGACGCCCTGGCAAAAGCTCCACAGGGGGTTGCAGAAGGCGGGAAAGGCCTCTTTGGCGGGATGAAGAAAGCGTTCACTGTGGGACAACGTAGCGAGGAAGAAAGGACGGTGCAACCCAGCAACCATCGTCGGCAGTCAACAGACCCGTTTGGCGAGCTTTCCCTCGACTTTCAACCCCATTCCCGCCCAGCCTCTATCCGCGAAGATCCAAGAAATACAAACGGAAATCGGTCCTCCAGAGCATCGTCAATCCACTGCTCCGACTCGAGAAAATCCGAAACCTCAGCCTCATCTGCGCGTGAAAGCGGCTACATACAACTTGAAGTCCCGCCCAAGGAGGAAGGAGACAACGTCTCTATTGTTTCACTCCCCCCACCACCAAGTGACATGCCAGACGATTACGAATCCCCCATCACAACCGCCAACAACCGTACTTTCCCTCCCACCGAGCTATCACCAAAACTTCCGCCCCGCCCAAAGAAGGAAAAAGAACCACTCACAACCCAAGAAACTCAATTCATAATCGATATCGTCTTCGCGCTGCTAACGGAGCTATACACACTCTCCTCGGCATGGACGCTCCGCCGCTCGCTCCTAAACGTTGCAAAGAGCATCCTCCTCCGTCCCGGTAACGCGTCGCTCGAGAATATCCGCGTTGTAATTCAGGAAACGGTGATAGACGCGAACACGTCTGACCCGGCGGTGGCCTCACTCATTAGGAAGGTTAGAGAGAATGTCTTTCCGACGCAAGAGGAGATGGATGCGTGGACGGATGAAGGGTTGAAGGGCGAGGAGCTGAGAGAGAAGGCGAGAAGGCTGGTCCTCGAGAAGGGCGTGCCGGAAGCGCTCAGGGGAGTCATGGGTGCCATGGCCAGCGAGGAGGCGCTGGGAAATGTGTTTGATGCTGTGCAAATGCCGAGCGTGGCTAGGGGCGTGGTTGGTGGCGTGGTGTTGGAGGGAGTGAGGGGGGTTTGTCAGTAAGGAGGGGGTGGAGATTGAGGGAATTGTTGTGTTGTATTTATTGGCGTTCTTCAGCATCGAATACGTGATTCAATGGGTGGATTGGGTAACTCTCGTGATTGGCGTATAGACTTGTTTATTAAAAATTTAAGTTCTGTTAATGGATACTGATACATAGGATATGCTGCATTGTCATTGATGTCGATGAGCCTTTGCATACGGATGGAAAAGGCAATGATCTTCATCCCGCAATTACGATGGACATAGCTGCACCTAGAGTAAACAGCTAATGGGAATATGTTTATAGGTCCTGCCACGAAGTTACATACAGAGTCCTTCTTCCCCACCAAGTCCATCCTTCATCAGAGGACTCCTTTCTCGTCCACATCCTCCCACTACATCACTTGTTTTCTTTTCTAACTAGGAATCAGATCCTCATCCCACTCCACTTCGCCATCATCCTAGTTCCATCTGACCTTGGTCGTCCAGCTAGTATACATGCTACACCTTAGTCCCATACAACCACCACTAGACTTTGTTAGATCCTGCCTGACACTATTAAAACCTACTTCCATCCAAAGGACCAAAATTCTTTAAAAACATAACCGACAACCCCCTGCCTTTTCGAGCACACCTTCAAACTCCTGAATGACACGGCAGGATTTTGCCGCGCCAATTACACGCTTGACCACTGTTGTCTATGAACATTAGCCGTCAGAGTTCACATCCATCAAAAGGGTCTTGCATACCAATCTCGTTATACCATGTCGGGGCCAAAGGAATCGTCGCATCCTCCGTTTCAGCTTGCCAGTCCCTCTTTGGCCATGAGTTTGTGGCATTCCATTATAGTGGACATGGACAGAACTTGGAACTTTTTCCTACTTATTGGTCTTCTCCTGTTCCTGTCTCCTCCATGGAAACAAGGACAGGACGTGTGGTCCCTCCTTTTGGCCTGTATTCGACTTCTTCTTGACGTGGGTCCTCTTCCTTGTCCCCGTCCCCAACCAAATCGCCCCAAAACCTCCTCATCTGGGGTGAGGAGGTTAAACTCTATGGAAACAAGGACAGGACGTCCGATCCCGCCTTTTGGCCTGAGGTGTTTGATTTCTTAATGTCTGACCTCTTCCCTGTTCCCTTTCTTCAGCTCCTCAGACCACTGGAGATCACTAAATCCTCCCACAACCCTCCTCGACTTTCTCGTAATTCTCTGGCTCTCCCGCGTTCTTTCTTTTTCTTCTGGGGTCATGGGTCATCCAGCTTCCTCTCTTTAAACCTCCTAAGCAGGATCTTATTCTCGTCCTTCAGTCCCACAAACCTCTGGAAATCCTCCAACCCCCACCACGCTCCCTTGAGGTTCCTCCCAAAGCTCTCACTAGGCCTCTTTGATGCGAAACTGCGCAAGTGGGTTCTTTTGTTTTTTGTTTTAATCATACTGCGTTCACTCTATCTAGAGTATGGTAGAGCCCGTTTCCCCTCTCCTTCGGATGGCTAGGTGGGGGAGATCCCTTTCCGCTACCCTTCTTCCCCTACGCAAGTAGGTTCTGAGATCTCGTTCATAGTGGTTCCTTGTTTGGAGACGATAGTCAATTCTTAGGAATGCACCAGCAAGCAAGACCTGACCGGTCTCTGAGCCTAAGGACACGAGCAGGAAATATCCAAGGCTCAATCCGGACGAACTACTGCATCTTCTATGTGATTCGAAGTCGATCTCTTAAATTTTGGTGTCGGCGCCACTGAAGTCTTAATCAGAAGCTTCGAAGACTTTTGTATTTGATACTATCGTCCAATTTTACCAGGGCGCCGGCACCACGGAGGTCCGATGAAGACTGTTGCATTTAAGGTTGTCATTCCATCTCGCAAAGGCGCCAGCGTCATTGTCCTTTAGCGGGTTGAAGGGTTGAAGGTTCACCAGTACCCGGGCTTGTGGCAGTCGAGGCAACGAAACTACTGCCTAGGGGGATGAAATATCCAGCCAAGGCTCCAGATCGTCTGATGTATACGGGCCGTTCAGGTAATGGAGCTGGTCTTCTTCAAGCTTTCGTTTCCGGAGCCTTGTCCTTGTGATATCTGAGTTGGCAACTTTGGACTGATTATCCTCTCTTAGAGAGCTTGTCCTTGTGCTCTCTCTCAAGACTGGCGACCTTCTCCTTGAGTTTGTCGACTTTAGATTAGTTGCCGCCACTTCCGATGGATGGCCTATGGCGCAAAAGCTAGCAGCAGCAAATCTAAGCAAGCATCTCCAGTCCCCAATGCCCAAGCTCTAATATGGGGAGGGGACGTCTCTTTTCACCTACGGGACTTGGATATTTGAATGCAGAAAGGATGGTGGCGTTTCTTCCCGCGGGCGAAATGGCTTTGATGGTATTTCTTAGTCTTAGTTATCTATCCTATAGTGAAGACCTTGAGGGGTCGAATAATATGTTTTGTTTAAACAGTACCGCCGAAAAAGGCCGAATGATCCGTTGGAATTTCCAAATGCCGGCATCAGACACCTGGTAAACTTGTTGTACTACTGCTCCGCCCCGTACGCCATTAATATCCAATGCTCGAACCATTGGACACCGACGTTGGTGTCCTTAGAGCTCTATTTTCATCGACTCTTTGTTCTGGCCAAAGGCTACAATGCCTTTTCAGCTAGCTCCATTCATAGATTAAGAAGTTTCCGATTGTGGATGGGGTATGCGATTCCATCCCTTGGATGAAATATTCCGGTTGATGCCATGGAAGACCCCAGAATCAAAACTACTTATGTAGATCCAACGGTTGGGAGTGTATTCGGTGTCCAAGACTGTATCCTCCAGGATTCCGATTGGAATCATTGACCCTCAGGATGGGAGCACGATGGAGGACACTGCGCCCATCTGTCGTTGATAGTGCCATCGTGGAATACTCTGGTAGTTTTTAAAACTTCCGGAAGATAGTGGCAGCTTTGAGGATGATAAAACCCTCGTTCCAGTCGGGAGACTTCACTATAAACATGATTAGCAGAGTAACTACATCACTAGGAACTAAATACACCAACACATACCCAAAGAAGATCAACCAAAGATACACATTACAATGCCTCTTGAAGAGGCGGTGGATCACTGCCCGGGGCACTCCGACTTTCAATGTAAAACAAAAACGCGACCAGTTCCATGGCCATAAGGACTGGCCAAGGTCCGGTCTGATCTGGAACTGGTGACATTGACCAGTCGACTGTTGGCAGCCCGAACTCAGACCTGACCAGCCCTGACGATATTCAGAGTCTTGCAGAAAGATGACAACTGAGTAACTTGTATAAGCCTATGTAATGTTCTTAGTATTCAAGTTCTTTTATTTTCGGGATCCGAGACGCGTGAGAGGATTGCTTACGTATTATAAAGTCCATGGTTGGATCTTCAGAGGGTGAGGAATGTCGAAATTCCGATCGTACGGATGGTGTGAAATGGGGAAGGAGAAAAAATGGAAGGGAGAGGAAGGGAGGTAGGTTTTTGTAGGGAGAATACAATGGGGTAATCTTGAAGGGTCTAGCGTCCTCACTGGCTGGACTCACGCACTATACGCTCTTCAGACGCCTTCAGGGTTTCCCACTTTTTGGAGATGGGTGCCTTACGCGATTAGCAGTTCAACTCCTACGAACATGTTGTCAAAAATAGAGCTCCATATCTCGGGGGCTTTGTATGTAGGTAGGGAAGGCCAAAAAAACCATCAGACGTTCGTTCCCAGTTATCATCACCGTGGCCAAAGTACGACAGATTCCTAAGCTGCTATCTCTTCACCGGTTTGGCCTCATTGAACTCAAGCAGAAGAAACGCAGTAATAATCGCTATACGTTCCATTGCACCAATGAACGCTTCCACATTACAACAGCTCTTGGAATCTCGATTGGTGACAGTCTTCGTTGATTTCAACGTCCAGTTGACATTCTCCGGGCCCACATTCACACCTATAGGCTGTTATGAATTCCCTCCGGCTTAGTTTACCATACAGCAGTACTCGTTCGAAAGTAACCTTCGCGTTATAGGGATCATATCGGTATTCTATAACTAGGTGCCAGGGACACCCGTTCTTCCGCTCTCCGAAGCCCTCTACGGGGAAGAATTCTTCCGTGTTGCACATTCGGTTTTGGAATGGCAGTGCTATCCGGGCCCGGAGTTCAGTAGCTCCAACACAGAAGTTGGCAATATTTGGATATACCTGAACATCCCCGTGTACAAGTTCGGCGTTGAAACCTCCGTAATGGATCCGACATTTAAAGGCAGACCAGTAGATTTTTGGACCGGGTACATGCAAGAGATAGATAGACGCAGGTGATTTGGTGGGTTAGATTGATGTGCTTTCCTCCATGCTTTCCAGAATACTGATACTTTCCAATTGAACAGTGGTCTATCCCAAGTTGGCTCCACCACTGCTTCCCACCCTTTTACATTCAAGATGACCGCGGAGAAGACTAGACAAAAACATACATTCTTGCAGTTTTCTCGCGGTACGCCAGCTTACAGCCGACGACGTACATCCCAATCGAACTTCTACCCCACTCCTCTCCCCGCACTTCGACCTATCTTTTCCCCAACCCCCTATTCTCTCCACATCCGCCACCAGCAATGCACCTTCCCTTTCTCCTCCCGCTCTTCTCTCTCCCTTTCTTCACCACCGCCTACATCCCCGTCTGCATTCCCAAGGGGCTACAAGATCTTGACCTAGACCTAGACACCGAAAACTACTGGGTGATAAACTCCATAATAATCGTCGCAAACTGCGAAGTGGTAATATACTGGGTTGATGAGGATACAGGTCGTGTGAATGGACCGCTGGAGTATCCGCAGCAGCACCATAGCCATAGGTGGTGTGAAGAATCGGAGGGTAAGAGAGGAAAGAATGGGGCGAGGGAGAACGAAAGGGATGGTGAAGTTGACAGGGTATACTTTAATTCTTGAGTACGCATTGATTTCTCCGAGTGAGAAAATCAACACAAGCGAGCGAGAAACCGTGATTATAATCGATTGCAAGTTGAAATTTTCTGTGTTTTTTAAGGAAGAAAGGATAAAGGGCGCTCAAAGAATGATAACCGCAGGTTTCGAGCCCGCGACCTTGGTGTTTGGAGCACCTGGTGTTTTCAGCACCTTAGGCTGGCGTTTGTAACATCATGCTCTCCCAGTTAAGCTAAGAAGTTCTTATTTAATCGATATCCTGGATAATTAAACTCTCAATCAAAGCAAGGTAAATTTGACGTCTACAGAGGCAGCTCTACACCTACAAATTCGTGAATGTAGACGTCACACGGGCTACAGCGTGGCTCAAAGGTCCCGAGACAATCAGAGCCGAGCCAGAGAGAAAAAGAGTGCTGACCGCAGAGCTTAAGCCTACGATCTTTAGTGTTTATAGTACCAAATGTTTATAACACCATAGAGACAAGTTTCAAGCCTGTGATCATAGTGTTTAAAGCACCAATCGAGCTAGGAAGTCTTTGTTTATTCAATATCCTAGATCACCAAACTCCTAATCCTTACTAGCACAAGGGCGGCGAATTTAAATCTCTGCGTAGGCTATAACGCTAACCTCATGAAAAAGACCTATGTTAGAGCAGCTGCACTACAGAAGCAAAAGAGTATTTGCCACGGATTTTGTAGCTCGAGCCTGCGGACTTGGTGTTTATAGTATCTAGTGCTTGTAGTACCACATAGTGATCACTGCATGTTTTGCAGCACCTGGTGTTTGTAGCACCATGCTCTGTCAGTTAAGCTGGGGTGTTGGTCATGTTTACTTTATGGTCTTATGGCACCTTAGCTCACGGATATGGTATCGGCCCCTGCGAGAGTGATCTCCGCCGGTATTCAATGAAAAAGATACCAATCTTAGGTTCGAGTAGATTTGGTATACACTGTCCGTCACTCGGATGGAACTTTGTACATTGTTACTTTGTATGGTTGATTGACTGATTGATTGATCTCTCAAGGCCCTAAGGCCCGTATATGTACAGACTCTCATCTGCGTACACGTATGCACTTATCTTACATGAGACGCATTACTTTGATCCTGATCCTCATACAAGCCTCCATCTTCATACAAACCTCCATACAAGCATAACATCATACAGAGCCGTAACGGAGGCCCAGACCCACGATCCAAGTACATATGAAACATACATTCTACTTTAATTCTGCACAGTACCCATAACTCCTAATAGCCTCACGCCCCGAGACTATCATTTCTTGCCCTCACACTTTGCCTCGTAAATATCCCTTCCACTGCAACTGCTACCTCGTCGTGTAGCAGTGTCTCGAGAACTATGTAACAAGGTAACGAAGTGGAGCGACCTGGTAACTTCATAGAAGCCGGCGCACCCACTTCGCTCAACTATCACTCACACATCTAAAGCCGTCCAAAATGTCCTATATTTTCCCATCCCATCTGTTATATATTCTACGTCCTCTTACTTGAATATACACATCCCTAAAAGAAAAAGGGTATGGGTATAAACACACATCGAATAAAGCCCAGTTGATCAGAACCCGAACAGACTACCCGAACAGAAAGAATAAAAACGCTAAAAACCAAAAACATATCCAAATGCTACAAAAACCGAAGCATGTACAAAAAATCTCCAAACCTTCCCCAACTTTCTGTTTCTATGGCTCTCTCAATTCATAAACCTTCTCATTCCACGCCGGTAGTACATCATCATTGTCCACAACCCTTACAGCAGGCACCTTCTCGGACGGACCGGCCGGACTAGCACTCCTACTTCTGGCTGTAGTGGTAGTGCTAGCATTACTATCACCCTTCACCAGCCCGAGCATTTCCTCCTCTGTCTTGCCAGCTCCACTTCCGACTGGTAGTTTCTGTTTCCGCCCCAGACTGGAGTGCTTGCCACCAACGTCCGGCGTATCAGCGCTACTACTACCAATGCTATCGCTCCGTCCATGGCGGTGCAAGAACTGAAAACTAAACTGTCTCCTTGCACCATGCCGACTGTCAGGTCGAAGAGAGTCTTTCGGTTTCTTTCCCGCAGCCGAGCCAACAGGGGATGGTGGTGGTGGTATAACTGTATTGGTAGGGACTGACTGATATTCGCTTCCTCTGCTATGAGTCCTCCTGCCCGACGCTGCTGCGGCAAAATCATAAGATTTAGTGTTCGTCGGCTGTTCGAAAGTAACATGATTCACCTGTGGTGAAGATTGTGAAGCTGCTTGCTGTAAACCGCTCAAAATCGGGGGTTGTAATGGTCCTTCAGAGGTATAAAATCTGGGTCGGCGGGATGACGGTAAAGCTGGTGTAGAGCCACCCACACTTGCATCTCTCATATCTCTGTGGGGTGAGCCGGCGGCTGCTAGACTGTTGTCCGCATCATTCAAACTTGCTTTGCTTCGTGCCTTGGGGATAAACAGGCCTCTCATTCTGCCCAAGAAGCTCTCGGGGGGCTCTTCGCTGATTGGACTGTTGCTGTAAACTTGTTGTCGCATAGCTTCATCCACTGACATACTACGCCGGCGGCCTCTATTCTGTTGCTCCTCGGGTACAGCTCCCTCTTCTTCGTCTGGAATCCTAGACATGCCAAGTGGTGGGTGTTGACCACTTAAGGTGTTTCTTCTGGAAGTGCCGGGCCCAAGACTCGCACCAGAAATTGTCACTCGCCTCCGCACACCATCCCATTGCGCAGTCTCTCCCACCGATAAAGGTGTATGCAGGTCTTCGCGGATCCTTCTTGCCTCATCCACTTCAGCCTGCTGTCTAGCTACCGATAGCCTCCGAATGATAGCTGCTGTTCCACGGATCGCATCTGCCTTGGGCTCGGACTCTGGTTCGGATTGCTCGGCGACAGTTCTGATTTGATCCAGATCTCCGCGGAAGATCTCGGTATCGGGAACATTCTTTGAGGACTTCGAAAGCTGCAAGAGGACGACGCCAGAGCAAATTTGAAGAAACCCCATGACAACGGTTGCTATCGATGACGGCGAGCCCTTAAATCCACGAAAGAGAATAGCAGAAGTAACTATAGTCGCCGAAGTGAAGATGACGTAGTATGTAGGAGTAACTAAAGCTGCATTGAAGATGTTGAGAGCTTTCTGCAAGAAGCACCATATTAATTCACGACCCCATTATGACAGTAGGGGACCTACGTTGAGATAAACAATCTCGACTAAAAGAGTCACAACTACAAACACCAGCAATACGTAAAGGAACCACTGATTAAACTGAGGCGTACCGCGAGCCTGTGCAACCACTGCAGCGCCGAGGCCTTGGGTTGCAACAACACTGAAAGTTTATGTCAGCATGTGCACAAGTACTAACTGCAAAGCGGCAGTCAAATCCTACCTCAAACCTCCAATCAAAGAGCAGACGGTCAGGTACACCATCATGCTTTGATTCCCGTATTTGGGTGCTATCCAAATGATAATGCCAACACAGCCCAAAACCACGATTCCAGCATAACTCAAAAACCCCGGTGACAAGATAAAATTCTGCATGTCTTGTATGGTCGAGACCGAACTCTGTGCAGGAGCATTCACGACAATAACCATGGACCCTATTATACACATGAAGCAACCGAGCTTCCCGACGAAGGAGAGTCTTTCTTGGAGGAAAATCGACGACAGGATTGCAGTAATCACTACAGACTACAGATAAGTTAGCAACATAGAAACATCTAGGACGGAAAACATACTAGAGCCCCTAATGGAGTCACCAATATAGCTTCCACAAACGCATAAGCCGCAAAATTGCAAATCTCTCCAATTATCACTGAATGCAATTCGTCAGTATTTCTCTTCCTCTTCCTTCCAGCTAGGCCAGCTCTGGAATTCGTACTCAAGGTCATCCCCGTCCACCACCAGGCGTTCCGCAAGTAACCGTAACCTTCACCAGCCTCTTTGCCATCCTTCAAATTTGCCGCCAACAGGCCCTTCTTCTTCAAGACGAACGAGACTCCAATGAAGACTCCCGATGCCACGGCCAAAGAAACACCAACAGCCTTGAATCTATTCACAGAGGCTGTGTTAATCTGGAAGCCCGGCCGGACAAACGGAGGTGTAGAAAAGAGCTCACATTGGAGGTCTATCCCCGGTCGACACTGATCCCCCTGTCATGGCGACAGGTGCGGGCTTAGGAGCCCTGGAGGAATGGTGCGATGTAGTAGATCAGTTCCGATCCCAAGACGAAATTGTGGCCGTCGTTGAGGTTTCTACGGGATCGATTCTGGTATGTCGGAACGTTAGTACACAAGACTGTGATTCCGGTATAGCTGCTAGCTAGTGATGCTGAATTGAATTGTAATCGTGGATGGCGGAAAGGGCGGTGTATCGGTGGTGATAAGTACTAGGGAGCGTTGGTAGGATGGTTTCAGTTAAAACAAAAACAAGCGCTTTTCATGAACTGGGGAAACACAACACAAAAGTCAGTCAGGTAGCCCGCCAGTCGAACGAAATAGTCCAATAATCAAAAGTGGTCCTGGATATTAAGCGGGGAGCGGAATAATACCTCGTTAAAACATCAATGACAATTCGTCAACGTAGTAGGCGTTGATGATCTCCTCCTCAATCTTGTCTTGCGAAAAACTAAGACGGATTGCCGGCGTGCAGCAACGTCTTTGCTTTTCGTGGTGCATATACAGTGGCTTGCCACAGCAACCAATCTTCCAGGGGGTCTGACGCACTGATGCAAATGCTCCTTCCCGATCTGATATCTACACACACCTCCTCGAATGGTTACTTTGGGTGTTGGCCACAGCTGGCGCCACCACAGCCTACCACGAACAAGAAAAGCGAAGCGCTGGCCATTTTTTCCCTTCGACCTTTCAATGGGAATGAATACCGATGACGCGCCATCTTCATTTGAAGTTTCGAAGGTCCAGAGTCCACCCCAGTAACTCAACCTCATTCAACCACATGTACTGTGCCGTAGGGCTGTTGTACTTTAGAATGTTTCATTTCATGAACCGTCAAATATTGAGCTAGTGAACCTTAAAGAGTTGCCGAGAGTAGCTTCTCCTCCCAGCCTTCAGCCATATGTATGGTGATCTTGCTCTCCTCTATTAGGATTCTAGATCTCTTACCCTCACAAAACGTACTCTAGCTTTGAACATCAATTGATTATCTTGGAAGAACCCAGCCTTCATCCATGTTCTAATTACAAGATACCAATCCCCACCACCTCCATCACTGACCCACCTTCGCCACCAACATCTAGCGCTCCCCAGAGCGAACCAAACCGAAAGATCAGACTTTTCAAGCTGTCCCTCACTGGTAGTGCAAAACAACCCAGGACACATCAACATCGCCCACACAAGGTGAGTGCTGTAGCTGCTGCTTTGGCGTTCATCATGGGTTTTAGTTTGGTAAAGAGGAAAGGAAAAAAAGTCGATGCACGGCGGAGTCGGAGGGAATTTATGTACCACACGCCAAGACGCCAAGGCATGTCGCTCAACTTCAATTCCTCGAAATGGTCAGGACTTAAGAAAAATAAAATGAGATAGAAATCCCTCTATCTTTTGGTCCTTCAACTTCGTTGACGGCTGCTTGAAGTTCAATGTTTGGTATACAATTTAAGGATCCTCCGGTTGCGTCATCCCGAGACCGCTAGCCGATCATGCATCACCGTTATCCACACAACTTTAAGTCGATATAAACTCCAAACTCAGCTTCTCGCCACATCTCTAATTATCCTCCAAAATGCTGGCAAGAACCGTCCTACGGCAGCGTACTGCCTCAATTGCCTCCAAGGCCGCATTCTCAACCTCGGTTGCCCGCAATGCCGGAACATTGCCTGCAAGTCATGAAAAGGTCAGCCCCACCAAACGCCACATTTCAATTCCGAACTACCTTAAGAACTCTCAATTGACAATTCGACAACAGCTTCTCCGTGATCACCTTCCTGCCGCTGATCCTGAAGTCTCCAAGATCCTCGAAGCTGTACGTACCTCTCCACACCTTCACCGTAGCTATACTAATGACTCACCTTGATCCAGGAAAAACTCCGCCAAAAAGAATGTATAAACCTCATCGCCTCCGAAAACTTCACATCCCAATCCGTCCTCGACGCCCTGGGTTCCCCCATGCAAAACAAATACTCGGAGGGATATCCCGGTGCACGCTACTACGGCGGAAACGTCCAGATCGATGCGGTTGAGCGTCTTTGCCAACGCCGTGCACTCGAAACCTTCAATCTCGATCCCGCGGAGTGGGGTGTCAACGTCCAGCCGCTCTCCGGATCCCCAGCAAATCTATACGTATACTCGGCCATATGCAAGCCGCATGAACGAATCATGGGGCTTGACCTTCCTCACGGTGGGCACTTGTCGCACGGATACCAAATCCCCAGCAAGAAGATCTCAAAGGTATCCGAATACTTCGAAACCCTCCCCTACCGACTTGATCCCACAACCGGATTAATCGACTACGACGGGCTCGAGAAACTCGCTGAGCTCTATCGGCCCAAGGTCATTGTTGCCGGCGCAACAGCATACTCCCGCTTTATCGACTACCCGCGGATGAAGGCCATTGCCGACAAGTACGACGCATACCTAATGTCGGACATGGCACATCTATCGGGCATGATCGCAGCCGGCGTCATCCCCTCCCCCTTCCTACACTCTGATATCGTCACTACAACTACACACAAATCTCTCCGCGGCCCTCGCGGCGCCATGATCTTCTACCGAAAGGGAACACGCCGCGTCGATAAGAAGGGTAACAAGGTAGAATACGACCTCGAGAACCCAATCAACGCATCCGTTTTCCCCGGGCACCAGGGCGGCCCCCATAACCACACCATCACAGCACTAACAGTGGCACTCGGGCAAGCTCGCACCTCAGAGTTCAAAGAATACCAGCAACAAGTCCTCAAGAACGCAAGGGCGCTCTCGAACAAGCTACAGAGCATCGAGGGGTACAAAATCGTCTCTGGCGGCACCGAGAACCACTTAGTGCTTGTCGACCTCAAGCCTAAGAAGATTGACGGCGCGAGAGTCGAGCGTGTACTAGAGCTTGCAAATATCGTGACGAACAAGAACACGGTGCCTGGGGACAAGAGTGCATTGAAGCCGGGAGGGCTGCGGCTGGGATCTCCGGCAATGACTACGAGGGGAATGGACGAGGCCGATTTTGAGAAGGTTGTGGTGTTTTTGGATAGAGGTGTGGAGATTGCGAGAATGGTGGATTCGAAGACGGAGGGGACTAGAGTCAAGGATTTCACAAGTAAGCTAGGGAACGGTAAGGGTTTCCCCGAGATTGCGGAGTTGAGGAAGGAAGTGGCGGAGTGGAGTGGGAGTTTCCCTCTGCCGTGGAAGCAGGATTAGAGGGAGATGACGGATGGTGGAGGCTATATATACCAACAACTGTACATTAGATTCACTATAAATCTATGTCTCGTTTGCACGCATCTGTATATTAATGATACAGAGCGCAAAGGCGAAAAGACTGACGGAATTCAAGTTTGAGTTTCGGGCAGTGCAAGGTTTTATGGCGAATGGGGTGAAGGAGTCTAAGATAAAGCATGCCCCAACTTCCAAATCCTCGGATTTGCAACTTGCAACCACCGCAGCCCCGGATAGATAGTTCTTGCTTTCCCGGCATGGGAATAGACGATCGATAGACTATACGCTGTATTTGACTGCTCGGATGACCTTCACTGTTGAAACTCAAACGTATGACCCGAATTGGGGTTGTGAATTCCGCCTATTACTAACATTTAAGAGTGATACTCACAAGACACAGCGGTTGAATTACTTGTGTCTGTAAATTGTACCTTGTGTATTTGCTACTCGAAATCAGAAGACCGAGCACTTCGAGTCCTGGGGCAAGCAAGACCTATTCACAGGATCTCATTCGCATACCGGAAATCATGGGCGGTCGTTCGAAAGTGCTTCGAGGCTTCGACGACAACCCAGAGTGTGCGAGTGAATGCTCGGTTAACATATCACTCAAAGCTAGGTACCGAGCGAATAGACTCGGGAGGGTTGTAAACAATGACTTCCCACGTTCCTGAGTGAGGAGAAATAATTGGGATATGGTTGTTTCTACAGGGCAACGGGATGATATATTTGGAAGTAGTGTATAGAGCTTTGTTAATGGTATGGCATCTCAGTAAGGATTAGTGGTCAATCGTTATAGTGAGTGAGGAATGGAATTGATGCTCGTGTGGACTCTGCACGGAAGAAGAATGGGGGTTCGAGGAGGAGGAGGGGAGGAGGGGGGAGGAGGGGAGGAGGGGGGAGGAGGGAAAGGAGAGGGGAGATCGAGCGGAGGAGGAGGAGGAGGAAGAGGAAGAGGAAGAGGAAGAGGGAGGGAGATTTCACCATACGTGGCACTCAATCAATTGGTCGAGACTCAAGTTATGTATGCGCGGAGGAACCCTCGATTGTGGGAGTTCTTATGGTGTATGCAACTGGTTCTCGCCCCGGTTCATGGGAACAGCGTCACAAATTCTCGTTTTCGTTCTCCAGTACATAAGTCTCTGCTTCCGCTCTTATTTTCTTCTTCCCGCTTTTCACCTTCACTCATCCTTAGCCCCTGTATCATTGCATATCTTTCGAACACTTCCGCTCGTTTTAACCGAATACCTGCTGCCCACATGCCTCCTGTCATGTCCAAGCCAGAGTCCAAGACAGCTTCTTCGAGGTCTCCTGACTATGGCCGCCCGAGGACTGGCTCCATCAAGGTACGTCATGCCGTGTTAACTTCAATCAATGGTAGCCATAATTTTCGATGATGGAGGGCTCATTCAATGGCTCTTCCATCGTCTTCATCATCTCGCATCTATCGATTACCATTATCGGCTTTAATGATTGAGTCTTTTGTTGTCGCTACTGCTTTTGTTTGTGAATGTTTGCTGATTGGTTGGGACCTCAACAACCATCGATAGGGCCCGAGCCGGCTCATCCTCGAGGCGCGGTGATGGATCTTTGATAACATCAATGTCTGTCTCTTGTTGTCTTGGACATGCAGCCAGTAGTGATCCCATTGATTGGTTGATCCTCTTTGGTTTTGATTTTATCCATAGCTTCGGCTCGGTTAGACATCGATCAATGTTGGAGATAACTCTCATGGTATCTGACTGGCTGGATGCTTCAAGAGAATAAGAAGTTGTATTGTTGTTTGGAAAGATCTATTGCCTGTTCTTGTTGATGGTCGTGGTCGTGGTTCTGCTGATGGTTTGGTCCTCGGATAATAGGACTTCTATCCGCCCTCGAGCAGCAAGGGTTCCAACTCGAGCTCTTCCAAGAGTTCGTACAAGGAGTCTTCCTCTGACGGCAGCCGCTTTTCGGAGGAGATCTTCCTTCCCAAGGAGATCCCTATCGGACCGATTGCTGATGCCATAGTTAAATTCGAGGGTAATTGTTCTGCTCTTCGTTGTTTGTTGCGGTGGTCTAACTTTATCTTAGGATATACTCATATCAAAGGCCAGGAGTACCTCTATATCATTCCCGATGGTGGACCAGTCCAGTTTATCAGGGGTGATCGTCCTCAAGAATTCTTTGGAACGGAGGTCTGCCTCGTTAGAAACCATCGCTTCGAGGGTTTCTACTTCCTCCGTACTAATGGCATTGTCCAATCCTCGATCCTTGATATAATCACTGCAAATATCATCCGAGAATGCACCATTGAAATCAGGAATCGTGTCTATATTGAGACTCAACAATTCTTGAACGAACGTGTTGTTGGGATTAACTGTGGCATGTTCGTCGAGTATATTGGTTTCCCGTACTCGATCTCGTTTTCCATGAAAGGCTTGGAGATATATAACAAGGCCATGCTTGTATTCTCCTCACCGTCTACTATGGATATTGCACGTACTAGTTTTGATAATCCGGCTCATTTGGATTGTCTTGCAGCCGAGCTTGTGCTCGAAGAGAGCTCTTCTCTGTGAGTTGTTATCACCTCTCTTGATTGTTGTGATACACAAGCACGCTAACTTATCACAGTTATTCTAGCGAGGCTGAATCTGAGAAGAAGCTCACGATTGAACCTCCGTCCACACCCAAGAAGAATAAGACTCTCAGATTCAAGGGACCTAAGTCTCTCGAGGAATTTGCTGAGGATGAGAAGAAACCAGAATTCAAGCCTGACTTCAAGGTTGCCGAGAAAGACGAGCCTGTCAAGTGTGATGATAGTGCTCAAGCTCTTGTTCGATATGAACCACCAGCTGTAAGTACCTCCCTTTGATTTCTCCTTCACTCTTACTTTCTTCTATCCTCACCTCCTTCAACTGTTCTCGACTAATTTACTAATAGCGTCGCCAATTGAATGCAATGAAGGCGTCTGACAAATTTAGAGCTTCCGAAGAAGCTCTAATGGACGACGAGAATGTGGCATCTCAAGCTCTCGTTCGTGCCGCTGAACTCATTCGTGGAGACTGTGTGATTCAGTCGCCCCGTCATTCCAACAAAAAGACAAACACTCTCTACAAGACTGAGATGTGCCGCAACTGGGATGAATCTGGAGAATGTCGCTATGGACGTTCTTGTCAGTTTGCTCATGGTAGTAGTGAGCTTCGCACTGTCAAGCGTCATGGACAGTGGAAAACCAAGACTTGTCTGGCTTGGGTCAATGGTGGCTGTACCTATGGTTCTCGCTGCTGTTATGCTCGTAAGTTTCCTCTTATCTTGCAATTGTGACATCTGCTAATCGTGTGGAATACAGATGAAATCATGGATACAGTCCAAGAGGACTTGGAGGCTGGTAAATTGAGCCTGCCCTACTCCCTTGACAATGGTCCTCGTACGCCTCGTCGTAACAGGATGGCTGCCCCAGCCAAGAATGAGGAACGCGGTCCCATTCTGCCACCAAGTGGTATTTCCCGTTTCGCCGGATTCTTTGGTGAGCAGGGCAAGAGGAACTAAGTCGGTCGATCACAATTTTGCCTATTATTGTAAGTCCCTTCTCCCTCCTCAGAGCAACTTGGACTGATACCGTATGACAGCCGCTGTAACTGTCTGGGATTTCTTTCTTTTGTATCATGAAACGCGGGGATCATTTTCACATTACGATTTGTTGGGCTTGTTATATGTTTTCCTTTTGGGTGGAAGATAACATACATATCGCTTTGGAAAATTTATTTCCTAGCGGTTTGGAAGTTAGGAAAGTTCATTTAAATAGGTTCTAAACAAACATCAGATCAGTCGACGATTGTTTTTTGTCTGAATACTTGTAGAATCATCGCTGTGATGGTGGTAGCTGTGGTTTGTGTGTATTTGTTGCTTGGATGGGTATTTGTTGGTTTGTGGGTATGGTGGGTTTACGGGCGTGGTCGGTTTGTGGACATATTGACTTGACGTATAGGTACCGACTCGCTATACTTGATTTTGGATCGTACACCATTCTTCTTCGCTTCAATATCTGGGGACTGATATTAACAACGACTATTGGTCATAGCTTCTTGAATATCAAGAACTGATTGTAGGTATCACCACCTTTTTGCTATGATATCTGTAGCACTACCGGCTAGAATATCTTCTGGAAGGACTCTTGAGTCTGGGGAGATGATTCTCGCCCTCTATTGGATGAGGTCTGGCTAAGCTTTTTGCCTACAGGGTTATGCATACCCGTTTCACGTGGGGGTAGCGTCAAGGTGTAAGCTCCCCTGAAGCAGCAACAAGGTCATATTATCTAGGGGTTTGAATATGGGATATGTGGGATTTAGTGGATTTACGAGTTGAAGGGAATAGGGATGGATGGTATGACTGGATAATTCTAAAGGAAGAGTAACTCTGGTGATATGGGTTTCGATAGTTCTAGTGTAGTCTTTCCAACCCAAATCGGGAAAATACCTATGCCAACTTCCTAGATCCAGTTATGTTTTGGTTCTTTGTGTTTGGCCCGAGTACGAGTGGGTGGATCATAGGTTCAGGGTATTATAAGGAAACTTGTGCTGTAACGGAGACTGTACTTACTCTACAGCCTTGCAAAAATCTCAAGCTATCAGGGAGGCGTTTGGTTTGAGCATGGCCGAATGATACGAATGCAAGTAGCAATTATATGACTGGTAGAGTGGAGTGTTCGGTTTGAAGGATACCTTTTTTTGGACTCGAACTATGCAAACATGGACTTGGACCTCCACATCTTGCAGGGGTATCTCGGCCCCCACATCTCCACAATCTATCACTCCTCGATGAAACAAAGCGTCAGATAGACCGCTCATTTCCAAGTCCAAAACCACACCTCAACCACAATCCCCAATACATTTATAACCAAACTCCATATAATACAACCCCCCTCTTTAACATTTATTACACCTCCCTCCCCTTTTTCCTCCTCTCCCACTCCCTCCGATCCCTGGTAGCTTTATCTTCATCGAACCCTTCACTCCCACGTAGATTCAACGAGGTCTTAAACTTCTCCTGCTCCCCTGCCGTCTTCCCCATACTCTCTTCGACAAAAACATATTCCTCCCCGTCGACCACGACCTTATCGGGGACCTTCTCGTTCATGGTTGCGTTCAGCTCTTCCTTCACTTCCGCCCACGTCTTGGGGTGTTCTTGTTCCAGCCACTTCTCGAGTTCGACTAGCCGGTTGCGGCGGAAGGTGGAGTGGAGTGTTGATAAGCTGTCATATATCTGTTAGAGGAGGGATAAAGGGGGGAGGGAGAGGGAGCGAGGGGATGGTACATTCGATGGCCCGGTTTGAATCCCAGGTCATTCTCCATCTCGCGGACGACCCGCCATGCTTCATCCCACGCCTCGTGTCTTGCCAGCGCCTCGACGTAGCTAGCAACATTATTTTCCGTCAGAGGCAGCCGGCGGTACTTCGACCAGAGATTCTTTGCGCGCTCGAGGCCGCCGTTACGGACACGCCCACACATGTCGAAGACCTGGGAGATTGTAGCGGCATCGGGGCCCTCGGGGCTTCGCACGATTTCATCATAAGTAATGAATGCGCGGTCGAAGAGGCCGCAGCGCGCATATGCGTACATGAGCGTGTTGAGGAGGATGGTGTCGACTTCGACATACGGGTCCATATTCAGAATTCGCTGGACTTTTTGGAGACCCCCGACATCGCCGCTTTGGCCGAGTCCAACAAATGCGGCCGAGTACTGGAATTTGTTTGGCTTGCGGTCCTCGGTATCCGCCATGTGCTCGAGCACGCGGACTGCGGCTTGTGGGCGCTTGAGCTCGAAGAAGAGGTTCATCATTGTTTGGCGATGGTTTTTGGGGGTTTCTGGGAAGGTGCGTACGAGGAGGAGGTAGGTTTCCCAGGCGGCTTCGATGGAGGTTGTTTCCCGCTGGGCATGCTCCATAAGACGGTCTATGATCCGCTTGCGTTCGTGGGGCGCGTAGTGTCCGACGTGCCGGTTGAGGAGTGATCGGGCGTCTTCGAAGGACTCTTCTTCGAGGAGCATGTTGAGGAGTGGTAGGGCGGTGTCGGATGTGAGAAGGACTTTCATATCCACCAGGTCGTTGTACACACCGAAGGCCTTATTGGCTTCGGCGTCAGGGTAGGTTTTGGCGAGGCGTTGGAGCAACTGTTGTGGGATATCCCCAGTATATCCAGCAGGGATGTCTTGGGTATATTTTAGGTCCTCGAAGACGGAGATGGCAGAGGGGATGTCAGAGCGTTTGAGATGGCTCAGGAGCTGCAGCTCCAGAGTGACATAGTTGGGGTCGATGTGGCGCGCCGACATGACGCGGAGGAATCTTTCCATCAGGTCGTATCGTTCTTGGGAAATGGCTCCAGAAACGAGACCGTTCATGGTATCCACATCCAGCGCCTCAATACCACGGAATTCCATGATCTTTAACATCCGATTCGCCTGGCTGATGCCTACTGCTGCAGAGAACTGTAGTGCAACTTCCCATGCCTCTTTCCCCATGATGATCTGCGAATTCTTCCCACTTAACAGTAGTAGTTTCTCGAGAACCTCGGTTCCCCACTCCAGCTGACCGGTCCGTAAGCATGCGCGCAAGATCGCGATGTAGAAAGGTAGCGTAGTCTTCTTCCGGTCCGCGAAGCCCTTATTGTACCACACCTTCGCATTATCGAGGTCATTTCGGGTGCAGTAGAACGCCACGGGGTGATAGTGGAGCCCATTAGGAACCCCCCTGTGGTCCGACCTCTTCAAATACTCCATAGTCTCGATCAACCCCGCCTCATTATCCTGCCGTACAAACCCATCCAGAACTTTATCCCACGCCTTATACCGATGAAACTGCCCCTCCAACTTCCGACAAATCTCCGCCGCCTCGCTTGCATAACCTGCCAAGCACATCCCAGTAATGTAGTAGAAGATGTCATCCTCCTTAAGTGTGTACCCTTCCGCCAGCAAATCATCCCACAACAACCTTGCCAGTGCCAATTGGTTGCTAGAGCCACCTCGGAGTGCCACAAAAACACTGGCAAGAGTCGGTAAAGGTACCAGTGTCTTGCCCTCCGGATCCCGCGCCGTACGAACATATTTGTAACCCCGCAGCATCAGCGCAGCTTGTTCGTCTCTCATCGTGCGTCCTTGCCAGTACCCTATCATATCTGCAATTGCCTTTGCAACGGTTTCTACCGGCGGTGCAGGACCAAGCCTCTTATCAAGGTGTCTTACGAGCAAATTGAGAGTATCGATGCCCGGGGGTGTATCGGGACGCCGCGGCCCTGTTTTTCGTGAGAAGAGGTTCGCGAAGGAGACGGTGCGGCATTGCTGTTGCGCTGCGAGGAACAGAGGAGGGCGGGGAGGAGGAGCAAGCGTGAGCGGTAACCGGTGAGGGCAACGATTGTGGATGAGGAGGTTGCTGGTGAGGGACCGCCGGGTTAGTTGGCGGAGGTTTTGCGGGGGCATTCGGCGGGTGGGTATGTATGATGCGGCCTGCTCTTGTCGGATGTCAATGGAAATGAGAGATTAATTGTATAAGTTGAACGGCGCTTATTTGAGCTCAATTGTCTTGCCTTGTGTGGTCTCAACTTCAGCTCCAACGCAGGAGGTGATGACGGTGGATTGTGGTGGTGGTGGTGGTGGTGGTGGTGGACGGCAAACTCCACCTTCAGGTTTACAAAAAATCAAAAGTCAAACAGACACCTAACCCATCCCCCGCTACCACATCACAACTTCAACTCCACGAATGACATCCACCCTCCGCACTCTCCGCACCTTCACCGCCTCGTTACTCTCTGGCACGAAGTGGCACTCTCCCTCCTGCCAAAGATGCGGCTATGCCAGTGACTCCTCCAGCAAGCGCTGGCTAAATCGACAATCGCGCGACCCCTTCAGCAAGCAAGCAAAAGTCCAACAGCTCAAATCCCGCGCTGCCTTCAAGCTTCTCGAAATCCATGATGAATATAAAATATTCCGCAAGGGGCAGACGGTGGTGGATCTGGTGCCTCCTCCCCTTCTTACTCTTCTCAGCGACCAACGGCAACGGCAAAGACTGAACAGAGGCATGATGGGATAGGGTTACGCGCCAGGATCATGGAGTCAAGTTCGCTCTCTCTCTCCTCTGCCTCAAGACTCGCGGGGTAGGAGTAACGGACTCAGGTAGCGATCGATAGAGTGTCCCCTGGCCGCGTAGTCGGACTCGACATCATTCCCGCGGTGCCACCGAAAGGCGTTTCCGCCCTTCAGGGAAACTTCCTTCACCCGTCAGTCCAACAAATGCTTCGCGATTTTCTCTCTGATCCCGATCGCGGGCGTTCAAAAGAATTAGTAGCAGACAAGGCCTACATCGATATCGAGCGAGAAGAGACCGAGAAAGAAGAGCATGTGGACAAAGGAAGGGCGGTAGATGTAGTGTTGAGCGATATGTGCGAACCCTGGCCGCAATCGGGAGAGGGCCTGTTTAAGCGGTCGTTGACGAACCCCTATCACAGGATGATGAACACGAGTGGAATTGCGTTTCGGGATCACGCGGGAAGTATGGTATACAAGCACTACTACTACCTCGTCCCAAGTGGCACCTCCTAAATGATGACAGGACCTCTGCAACGCGGCGCTAATTTTTGCTCTCGACGTCTTGAAGGCTGGTGGACACTTTGTGTGCAAGTTTTACCAAGGGGCAGAAGATAAGGATCTGGAGAAGAGACTGAAGAAGGTATTCAAATCAGTCTATCGGATGAAGCCAGAGAGTTCAAGAAAGGTGAGCAGGATTTGTTTTTATTGTGGGGAGGACTGAAATTAATGGAATGTAGGAATCTAGAGAGTGTTATTTTGTCGCTTTGAAGATGGACTCTAAAGCTACGAGGGAGACAATCGCAGACACGCCACACCAACAGCGGATCAACATCTGAATACCCGGTGAAGATGGTAGCTAGCTGTGTAAGCGCATCATCAATCGGCGGCGGCGGCGGAGGAAGTATAGCAGTGTAAGATAAGTATAACCATAGACTGTAGGGTGTTATTCCATAGGGAAGCATGGGATAAACACTAGAAAGCCTCATACTTTTGGTCTTCGGGGGATTTGATGTGTAGTTATGTCTAAAGTAGCCCCGCTTGGATATGTGGCTTAGAAGCCCATATGACTGATGCTCTTAGAAGCGTCGCCCGACCGTCGCCTGTCCAGAATTTCGGCGGGGTTTCGCTAGAAGACGAAAGAGTAAGACGTGAATTACGAGGGCATAGTCGTCAAAGCATGGAGTGGAGCTATGCTAGCGAGTTTTTCGATCGTTCTAGTATCTCGACCGCCACGCCCCGGAGCAGGATCAGTGCTTCTGCCACTGTGCTTGGGAGGATTCCTTCGGAGCTTGATGAAATTACTTGCGTCAGGATTCCTCCTAAAAAAGGCTGTGGTCTATGTTAGAGATACGCAACGGAAGTGGCTAACAAGGTCGTTTGGGGTTAGTTAGGGTGTACAGTGAGATGTGGGGTACCACTGTAAACATGTCACCGAGTCATAAGCCCATGAAGTAGCTACCGTGTCTTCCCTCTTAACTTAGAAACCGTTTCAACCAAAAAACATGGATCGATGGACAATAGCTTTACACAGGTGCAAACACAAATTCAAACACAAACGCCTGCCGTCTATACTTCCCAATCTTTGCCTTCGCTCTAGTCATAAATTCATCTAACCTCACCAATACTCCACCCTTCCCCCAGATTCCCCTTCTTCCCTTTTGTAACCGTAGTCTTCTTCATTACTCTACTCCTACTCAGCAATTGGCTCACAATAAAGTGGTTGACGTCCTACGTCTTGATTAGTACCGGAACCTTAAGTACAACAAGGAGGGCATAACTCACATCGTCACCCCAGTAAGAAAGGTGAGAGGCGATCGATGCAATGACACTCCAATCAAAGACTCCCTCTTGTATACTAAAATCAATACGACCTGTACTATTTAGTGCGCGCACTTTGTTATCCTCTCGCTTGATCCTTCGTTCGTCCCTCTCAATTTCGCCCTGGTCCTTGCCATCCGCCTGCTTTCGCCGATTCTGGAACCCAGCATACAAGGTTTCAATCTCAGCGTCAATCATCGTCGGGGGATGTTGACCCTCGGTGGGTATAAACGTCTTATTATTGTCCGAGGCGCTGGTGGCAGAAGAAAGAGTTGTATCTGTAATTCCCAGACTCCGGTTCAAGATCGAGCTAGCAATTCCGGATGAGAAGGTTGACCACATGCTACTGACGCTTTTGGTAACGCTTTGACCGATGCCTGAGATTCCACCCACAATCTGACCATTGGAGCTAAAGAGACCGCGTTTCGTGTAAGGGAGGGGCTGCGGCTTTAGTTGTGCCATTTCTTTGGAAACCAATGGCTCTAGACGGTATGATATTGGATCCGCCGGGTGAAATATGTTGAATAGCTGGTTACATTTCGGAGACGATACAGGGAATGGGAGGTCAGAGGAAGATGTGGAATCAAAGGTGTTGGGGGTGTATTCGCCCATTGGTGATGTTGCTGCACCGGCTGTGACGGAGCGGGCCATTATCATACGTCCTTTCAACATCTGAAAGAGGCCAACGGGGGAGCCAAGGCAGAAAAAGTTTTCCACACTGAAAATAGTCAGTAACCGCTGTCTAATTTCGGAAGAGCTCTTACGGAAAGTCAAGCGGCGGTAATTCGTTTCTTTGCCTTCCAACACCTGGGCGGTCATCCGGCTGTCGACATAAGATGTCAAAGATGATAGCAGAGCCAAGGGAGTGTCCGACGAGGGAGACTTTGCCGTTAAAGCCTGGATTGCGTTCTTTGAATAGCGCGTAGATCCTATTACACTCCGTAAGGACAGTCCGGATGATGTGTTCACGGTAGGTTCCGCTTTGGTAGAGTAGGACATCCAAAGCAAGGTCCGTCATGAGGTTTCGAACGTAAGGGGCTCCCTCAACCGTTATATCTTCGAGTGACGGGTATTCCTCTTCAATGCTAGAACCTGTGGTACTAATATCCTGTTCTCCACGATTTTGCCGTAATGACTGTTTCGGGAAGTCTAACAAATGCCTCCAGCCTTCAAAGAATGATCAACAATATTCTCTCGGAATGATAAAAGGTTATAAACTTACAGACAGGTAAGCATTGCACCCTGCAGTTCTTCCGTTTGTTCTCATTGTCTTCCCCGTTGAGCACCTGCAAATCAGGGCTGACTCCATAGACACCCTTAAGAGACTTCCGAAACACATTCACATCATGAACGAAATTCACAGATTCCATTTTTATGGAAAGTTTTTGGCCAATTCCGTGGGTAACCGTGAAGGAAGTTAGAGGGTCCTCCAGGACGATATAGACAAGAGTGACTTACTAAAATCAAATGTTCGATTTGTCTTCCTGGATCGCCAGTCTCGTCGTCATCGCGATAGTCCTCCTTCATCTCTGATTCCATCATCTTTTCTTGTGCTTCATTGTCTTCATATGTAGAAATTTTACGTTCCAACGCCACTCGGCCCGAGTCTCTACTGGTTCGAACAAAATCTTCATTCGGTTGAGACGTTGGTGCCAATCCTCGTTTGTTTTTATTGTCCGAGCCGTGAAGGGGCATCTCGCCTACAGGAGGAGTTGCGGGACGGCTACTAGCCTTCTCAGGTTTCTTTGGCTCGGAGTATCCCCGTACGATCTTGACTCCACCCGGGTGGTTTCCAGCAGTAATCATTTGCCATGTCATGGCCGTAAGCTTGCCATATAAATCGTCGGTGAACAGCCAGGCCGTATTTGGATCCGTAAACACTACAAACGAACCGATATGTACACCAAATAACCTCCATGTTGGTTGAGCCGGCGTTGGGGCTACATCTTTAGTGGTAGGAGGTCGTGAGAATTCTCCATCCTTCTTTGGCGTGTTAGGATCCAGCGTTGCAGCTTTGGGATTCTTCGCATCTTGTTGAGAGGCCCGGAAAGGCTTCAGATTAAGATACCCCTCTTCAATCTGGGTGGCGAGATTCTCGTCGCAAGGCCTTATTGAGCTTCCCTCTGTTGTCAGTTTAGCGTTTTTATGTACCCATAGCTCGGTGATCTAATCCCCGGTACCTTGATAGAACCAGGTTCCTCTTCGCACATCGTAGACTGGGCCCTCCCAATAGACGGGCATTAACTCTCGCTTCTTTATATCCACATCAAATAGAAAATCCTCGTTCACAGGCACCTTGACCTCTTTTTCGACCTTGTCTGGAAGGCTCCCCAGTTGCCCTATATCTCCATTAGTGTAAAGGTCAATGGCTGAAGCCCGTTTGTACTTTGTGCTCTCTGCAACTTCTTCTTCGTTCGAGAGCTTCTGAAAAGAAGCTTCTATAGCTCGGGAGTCACGAGGTCCGAAAGGAACGAATTTCGACGGCGCCTTCGACGGCTTTGCAGGTTGTACACCTTGAGGTTGGAACGGCTTACGCTTCGGAACCTATACGCAAGCTCGGCTCAGCTTTCCTTTCATGCTTGATATAGAGGGCACAAACATCTACAGCGTAATACCACCGCACGTTTAAGGGCGGACAACCTGGCGGATATTCCCGTTGCGAGAGCCGATGTAGATATGAGAGAGCATGGTCATTTGTAGGACCTTGCGGCGGGTGAGGAGTTGTTGAGCGAGAGCTTGGGTTTGAAGTGTGGGGAGTTGGTGTCTGTAGGATTGGAGGATTTGGGGGATTCGGGGGGTTCAAGAGCATGACAGCTTTGAAGCACTTGACTGGTGACCCCTGGCGGTCTTTCCGGACCCGAATTAAATAGCGGGCTATGATAGGTATTCGCGGCAGTTTAAGAGGTGCTTACAGAAATGTAATTATCTGTGTCGTGTTTCAAAAGGACACCTTGCTGAGTATACCGAATGACTAACTCTGATGAACTGACATCATCGGAACACTGCACACGTGATGCGGCTCCAGCTTGGCCCAGAATGGCCGGATAAAATGCTGGGCGTTTCTGGACCTGGATTTTCTATATGCGCGTAGATACTAGAGTATGTATGTGTCTTTTGAGGGCGAATGGTTATGTTGGCGTGGTGTTGATGAGAATCTACTTTAACGTAGCTTCATATCCACAACCTATCACTTGGTGCCCTTCCTATTTATCACACATTCTATGACGTAATATACCGAACCGTTGATGCAGAAACTTCAGAATAAAACTAGTATTTTGCACATCAGAGCCAGTAGAATAACACCTATTCAACCTCGAACTCTCCAACCAGATTTGACTGGCCCGGCCCTCGAAAAACACATCTGCACAAGCGAGATATATCGTTGCACGCATAAGCATTTCCCTCAGAACAGTAAGGATAGCAAATCTTGCACAACCCGCAAGTGTACGTGTGAGGATTCATAGATAATGCACCAACAATCTCTCAATGAAAATCAATTCTAGTAAACACGCTTTCAGGAAGCCTAGTTCGCTCAAAAAAACACATTCAAATATCACAAAGAAGAGAACAAATCACTTTTGAATGTCTCGGACAGCCAACCGACCTAGCAATACATGATCACCGTAACAGAACGGAAGGGAAGGGAAGAAAAAAAGAAGTCAGCTTCTTGTCCATAGATACTAAGTAGCTACCTACATGTGTTCGCTAGTAGCCATCAAGCTTCCCAGAAACGTGACAATAAGCCTGCTCCTTACCGCTACGATATCCTCAGGAACCAACCTGCCTCACAGTTAGCTGCAAATTCGATTAATAACGTAGGAAAAATATACCAGATAGTAGCTCCCATCTTCCTAGCAATACTGATACTCAATTTCGCATTCAAGTAGGCATCGTCCTCCGTTCTGCCATCATTCACCAACGAATAATCGACATAACCGCTCTTCATTCCATTCAGTACATCAAGCAAGAATACGCCTGTGCCTAGGCTGTGATCCTTAAAGCTCCTGATGGTACTTCCCCGCCCGCCACGCTTCGCCATGTCATTTGCCCACTTGAGCATATAAGCATCCGTGATTTCCGGCATTCCAACTTTCCGGGCCAAACTCTGCAGAGTGCGCGTAATATCCCGCCTCATCAATTGCCAGGTAATGGCAAGCGTAAGAGTGCGTTGGCCATCGGTGATATCGGCGCCCTGAATACCAACCAGCGAAAACCGGTTCTGCTTTCCAAGTTCAACGGCGTAATTTGTGTTCTCAACAGCCTTGAAGCGCATCATTTCACCTCCATGCGCAGGGGGTTTATTGGCGTGCCGCCAGTTAACAGAGCCGGGGATAACTTTGTCATAGGCCTGGAGCAGGATAGTACCGTCGCGGAGATCATCAAACAAAGAGTTGACGGAAGGTTGAACATCCAACGAATTGAGCCACAGTGTAAAAACACGGGCTTCGCGTTCGCCCTCGGCGTCGAAATCATCAATTTCAACTTTTTCTTCTTCGGTCAAGGCATCGAGGCCAGGATGTGTATTGAACAGGTGGGCGACGAAGGCAAGGTTAAGCTTAGGGTTTCCAGCCACAAGTGATTTAGGAGTAAGGAACTTGCGGCATCCAAGTTTGTCGGCATTCTGTAGAACTTCCTCGGCTCGCTGGTGTAAGTCACGGGTGCTGAGAGGACCTCGAGAGCACTGGTCGGGAGCTAATTGATTCAGAAGAACGGTGTAGTTCTCAGCATCTGAAACATCTTTGCTAAAGTTGCTCACACTGCAAAACAGTCAGCCCCGCCCCGTCTCCTCCGCAATGCTCAATATCGGAACTCACGTTCTGTGCCACTTTGCCGCCTTCAAATGATAGTTGAACCACCGCAACAGGATCTGCTCTGGGGGCAACCTCAAGAATTGCTCTAGCGTCTCGTCCTCCTCTAGAAGTCTGTACAACTCTGGGTGAAGCTTAATGTCGATCTTTCCAAGCAAACCCCGCCGAATAATCTGCCAAATAAGTCCAAGTATTAGATGCTCCCGGACCTCAATAATATCTCCTGACCCAATATTCACAACGGAACATCCAATAGCCTTCGCTGAGTTGATCACGATATTGTTATTCTCAGTCATATGAAACTGGTTCAGCTTCTTCATACGAGCACTGGTACGGTTAAGAACACGTTCGTCGATGGTATCCGGTACCGAGTCGTTGATGAGCTTCGCAAGCACAAGACCATCCTTGCATTCGTCAAACATCTGGAAAGTATCGGTAGGAAAAGGAAGCCGGTCCCCGATATCCGCGTCACCTGCCAAAACTGCATTGATATGCCTTGTAAACTCGGTCCTCTCATCCTCGTTGATGGTATGAGTAGTGCTTCCGGTAGCTCCGGACATCTTAATCTGTCCACCGCCGCCCTTGCTTCCGGTTCTTGCATGCGAAACTACTGGCGCTCTGGATGCGGATGCGGCTGGCGATGATTCAGTAACTCTAAGTTTTGAAATTAACTAGGATCCACAGTGGCCCATCAGTAACCATTCATTATGAAATATACTTTACTCGGACAACAGAACTTCAGGGGAAAAGATGCACAAACATCGACAAAATCATCTAGCTCTACCCTTCGGGAACTATCCAATTCGACTTGTTTCAGCGCAGCTCGAACCTCGTCGTACGGCTTTCGTTCCAGTTGCTGTGCAGTTTTGATCGCTGTTGCTTCATCAAGGTATCCACGGCATTCTTCATCCTGGCGATTGAATGTGTCTTGTAGCGCAAAGACCCCATCCTGGCCGAACTGCGGGTACTTTCGAGCGAGCTTTATAACGTTCATGGCGACAGTCGGACGAAAAGTGGATTTGGAATCAGATGAGATGAGGTTGGTGAAGGTGGGGTGATGAGGGGTTTGTACGACGCACGGGATCTGACGTACCGAAAGACCGACCGAAGCCAGAGGGAGTTGAGCGTTAAATACTACTCAAAAAAACGCACGTACGTACGTGTATACGTATTGCAAGAGTTGTGGTTGATTGCGCGGCCTTTGGAGATGGCTCACTCACTGAGATATTCCGTTACTTACTGTAGGAGTGCTTAGGGAGCTGAGGAGGCTGTGTATTATGTTTCCTGAATTCAAGAGCCAAGCCATGCGTGGTGACGTTAGCGCTAACTCTGCTGCGTTTGACAGCGTCCCTGGAACAACAGTCGCACAAAAGCAACTGTGGTTCATATCCTATGTTGATGTTCTACTTCTACTCTACTCTACTTACTATACTATTAGGGGTTCATAAAATAGGCCCACAAAAAAGTACAACTAGTACCCGCTAAGCAAGCCCTACTCAAAAAGAAAACGGCTTCTTAATGTTCCTTTAAGACTTTAGTTTAAGCTCAAATAGCGGACAGGTATCAGTATTAGTATCTTGTTCAATATCACAGCCCTCTTGCCTCTTGGTATCGGGATTCTTCTCCGGTATCACTCTCCAATTTAAAATATGTAAAATACAATCAAGCCTCGGGACGGAACCCCGGAATACCTCGTTCCATGCCGAACACTACTCACTCAAGTGCAGGTACGCAAGAATCATCACAATGTCGGAAGAACCGTCTCTAGACAGTGCTTTCATTGCATCACCCTCCCACAAAACATGTCCTATACACTCCGCGACCCCAGACGTGCAAAGGATCATCGCCACTGTAGCATGTGCACGAAAGAGTGCTAGACCTGTGAGGTAGTGTGTTGGAGGGTTGGGGGAGTTGGATGGCACACGGTAGTCTGGATTCTCTCGCAAGCTCGGTAGTGAGAAGCTTGCGAGAATCCAGACTAGGCACACGGCTGACAAAAAAACTGGCACACGTAAATTTTCCAGTGCCTTTCAAACCACAATAACGCGACGCCGCGACCATAATAACTCCATTAATAACCACCTTGTCAATGCCTCATATAGTTCAACTCTGAGTATTGTTCAGTTCATCTTTAGAGATTACCTTATCATAGTGTTGTGGGTGTTGTAAATTTACGTGTGCCAGTTTTTTGTCACCTGCGTGGATGGCCAAATACTTCTGAGTACTTAAAGGTCTAGTGTGCCGTTTTGACAGGCCAAATGCTGGTAATTCCATGTGAGATCCTCATAACATTAAGATTGAAGTCCTTTCGCTGCATCATTTACGATTTGTAAATTATAGACAAGTACAGTATCTATAGCATCCTACGGTCGCCGTGCTGTTTGCCACTGTCGGGGTATATAATACTATTGTTCTCATAAGTAACCACCTCCTCGTTGTCTGAGATTCGTGGGACCAGTGGCGTCCCATTCCTTGGTCGCTGCTGACAACTACAACGTCACATCCTGCACCGTAGCGACGCCAGAGGAACTTCCATCAGCCAGAAGTATGCCGTCTCAAGCGAGCACAGTTGCGAGAGTGCTTCAATCCGAAAATTAACGCTTCGATATCCAAAGTAGTTACCTCTCATTAGGCAAACGGGGGAAGAAAGAGGCTGTCTAGGAACCCTCTCACCGAAGCATAATCGGCCGGCAAGCTGGTATGTTGAAATCCGAAATCCCTCACTGTTATCAAGCTCGCCATTGATGTTAACTCTAGATGTGATTCAAATAGAGTAAACTGCGCTGTTACTGCGACACACCGTGTATGGGAATAATATCCAGGAACCGCCAGATGTCGAGAAGGTCACGACGAAGGCTGGGGAGTGAACTGAGCCAGTGTTCTCGGGCTTGCCAGTCACCTGCCGACTTATCTGTCAGGTCATATCCCATTGCTGCAGGTTGGCACAAGGTTGGGGAAGACTGCACAACAACCCAGGCACCACCAGGTCGCCAGCTATGTCTGCTCAAAAGCTCAGGCACTAACGGGTTACCTACGAGGACTGTACGGAATCAAAGATGCCTAGGGCCGCAAGCCCATATACAAACGCACCAACTCGTCTACCGCTCCCGATTGCAGCACTTAACATAGTCGTTGCTTGGCAGTGGGGGCGATGGGTGTCTAGGGGCCGTCGGGTGTTGCCTAGCCCTTCTGTATTTCCGCGGCCCGGCCCGGTACAAGGCAGTGGATTTGGCACGGTTGAAGGTACACCCAGGAATTTACCCCAACGGCATTCCTAGACCAAAGACAATGCCTTCTGTCCTCCTTAGATACACTGGTGTCCGCCACCTACGTACACAGAAACGGTCTGGGCGAAGGAGAGGAATGGCGTTTCTTTCACTCTTTCCGTGCGTTTGCTATTGACTACATAACTAGTCAATGGTAATAGCCGGAGAACTGAGTTGATGGTAACTCGGCATTTACTGGAAGGTACATAGAATTACCATTGCCTATCCACAGACACACAATATAGCCATGATTGGTGCTCTTTAGCCCCTCTGGGCTGCATCTGCAGCAATGGGTTATATTGTGAACTGTAGAGCTGAGAACCTCGACAGAGATGATCGGTCATAGATGCAGAGTAATCGGTCGTATTGTGGAGTTCGAGTGTCTGGGCCTGAGTGGAACCCCCAACAAGCATGTAAGTACCTAGTCTTTGAGTAATTCATGCTAGCGGTCAGTCAGCAAACCTAACTAGAGGAGCAGGCACGTTCAATTCGAACGCTCTCTACCATATTACTTGGGGTTATTTGGTATGTATTCAGCCAAGCCGGAAGATCTAAATAGTACTTGCTCATGGAAGGCGAAATCGGAGGAATTTAATCCCTGCTCTCTCATAGTAGAATTTATAGAGTAGATCGAAGCTAAACATTTCCCATTCGCCTTCCAATGTTCATCCAGTGGCTTCGACTTCCCGCCCCGAAGAGCTTCTGGTCTCGATCTTCCGCTAGTTTTTGGTTTAACAGAGGCCCTAGCACCCCGCCACCCGAGATTTCCAACTTTGCAAACTACCAATACTTTAAATGCATTACTCTCAGTCCTCAAAAAACGCCGGAAAAAGCGATTCGGAGGCACGAATTACGAGTCCTTGACGTCCTCTTTTCAATTCCTAACCTACAATTCATAGCCACACCGTCTGCTTCGCTGAGGCTCGCGATTATCGGCGTATATTTTCTGTACTTGGGAAGATGAACTTTAAGCACTGCATGAACTTATCTTAATCTAAAAACGGCGAACTTAGGTTATCCATCATCATTATTTTTGCTCGGCATAATCGACAGTTGTTGAGAAAGCGCCTGCAGAGAGCTTACCATCGTGACTAGATTCGATGTACTATGTCCTGCAAGTTGACTATAGAACTGAAAAATCCCAACAAAAACAAAATATTGGTGAGAATTTCGCATAAGTGAGAGTATATAGTGCTTCTTCATTCCTCACTCGATGTGATAAGACACGATGGGATGTTGGTGGCTTGCGAGATCATGAGTCGTCTGATCTTCTCAGCTATCTTTGATTCCTTGCATTTCTCGCCTGCCGTACTTGTTCCTGCGTACTCCTGTGGGGGCTACTTTAGGTGCTTACCTTAATGCTATTCTATTCGCTTAACGTTTAAAATCTGTGGTTCCTGCAGCCACACTCTATTTCCGCCACAGGGCTGAATCGACTCCAACAAGCTTTTATCACATCAGAGGAAACGAAGGAACACAGTACCGGAGGCCATGATATCCGAGGCAGCCGTAACGAGTATTTGTAAAGAATTGGACGAACCTGAGAGGTTGTGGAGAAATTCAACCAGAAAAAACACACAAGAAGCCACCTATTTTTTTGTCGTTAGAGGTGCAGAATGTAGTTCAAGGTGCAGAAGCTCGACAACGCATGATAATGAGCAACGTGCATATCGTTTAACAGTGCCTATCGGTGCCTTATCCCCCGCAGTGTAAAATCCATGGATTGAGGTGTTTTACCACGGCTGCCGCAGCCAACCAAATCCGATAGGTTACCGAGAAACGAAAAGTCTCAATGCACCATCCCCAGTTCGTAATTGGCCACCGTTCTCCCAGCAGTTGGTGCCTGGTCCCTGTGCCTTGGGACATTTAGTCCATGCTTACCGTTGTACAGCAAAAAGCCTGGTCGAAAAATCCATGTTTGATCCCTTTAATCTTAAGGCTTAAACCGAATAAGCTATTCTAGGACACTTGGCTACAAGAACACTCGATACAAGAAATGCTATGGTGGAGGGATAGTGTATGGACTGGAATCAACTGGCTATAAGGGAATTGTATCCAAGAATAGAGAACCGAAATACCAAAAGCTGATCTAGAGGTTTTCTTGTTTCTTATAACAGGTGCGGCTGTACTCTATGTAAATGGATTCACTTGAAGTGAGAATGACTGGTTAATGACCTGCACCAATCGAGATCTTTCATTGAGATACATGGGCTATCCGCTTCCGGAAAATCAAAAGCAGAGGGATGTTCTCGCGAGTAAATGACCAGGAGTTAGTGGAACATACCTTGCAGTGAGAGAAGCTGACAACATCACTACGCTTGATGTCTTGTAGTCTGCTTGGCTATCATTGATGTTTGTTGTGGACGGTAAATCCGAATTCAGAACCGCCCCTCTCCTACAATTCAGCCCTTCTAGTGGGGGTTGGCTTACTAGTGTGTTTATTGTCAGTCTTACAGTGCTGCTCTAGCAAAGTCACCAGTCCACACTGTGTATAAAAGACCTAATCTCTCGCTGCCAACTTCAATCTTCATCCTCAGATCATCAAAACAATTGTTCTTGCTCTTTGAATCCGAATAATAGCAGCAACCAAAACCCTTCTTCACGATGAAGTTGACATCCCTTCTTTCCTCTATCTTCCTTGTATCCTCGACAGTCCTCGCCCTCCCAGCTCCCGAGGGCGAACTATTCGAGCGTGGTGGTGGTGACTATTGCAAAACCAAGGTTGGGGGAGGAACATGTGGTCCTGCATACTTGTGTAAGGGTCTGTCTTTCGGTGGCAAGCATGTCTGTCGCCGCAGATCGGAGGTTCGCCACACCTAGCACCATTACTCCTGGCAAGACTAATGTAGCTAAAAGAGCTCATAGTGCTGCGTTGAGATTACCTGCTATACCCATAATGGTCCGGGTCTTTGCCGCTACCCGAGCGACGGCTGCGAAGACGGTTACTTCTTCCCCAGCAAAGGATGCCCTAGATCTAGCAAATGCTGGTGAGTGTTCAGAATTCTATCACATGCTCCTGCAGAATACTCATATTTTGGTAGTGTGAAGAGGCGTGTCCACCACGAGAAGCCTGATCATAAGCCGAAGGAAGAGGAGAACCCCCATTGGCCCAAGGAGCATAAGCCGAAGGAGGAAGAGCATAAGCCGAAAGAGGAAGAGCATAAGCTGAAGGAGGAGGATAAGCCGAAAGAGGAAGAGCATAAGCTGAAGGAGGAGGATAAGTCGAAGGAGGAGCATAAGCCGAAGGGTGGGTCAAAGGAGAATCCAAGGAATCCACCTACTTAAGAAGGTGAATTTCTCCAGCCCTGCACCCCTTACAAATCCTAATACAAAATACATAGTAGTTCTAGCGTACAATAATTACGGGATATATGTCTAAGGATGGGATAGGTGAATGAAGTAATTTGGAATTGCAAATTGGGGTTCTGTTTTATGACTAACGATTTTAGGGTGTTATGTTTGATTATTGTATGATCAAGAGTGTATACTCGAGTAATGAATATGTTGGTTGTCATTACCTTCTTGCTTGCGTTACCATTGATTTGTATCCCTATGGTTGGTACCCCTAAATACGGCGAGGTCGCGTCATTGGTCTTGATTCCATTGTCTTAAGTGATTGTTAAGAACATATTTGGATAAATAATGCTCCAAAATCGCTCCAAAAGTTTATACATGATTTTCAAGTCCCAATATTAGACAGGTATTACTTTGTGTTCCATCGCTCGACCCCAGGCTATACTTCACCAATTGCCGAGCTAGAAAGGAGTCAAAGAGAAAGTACCCAAAGGCACCAGGTGTCGCTAGACGCCAATCAGCTCAGAACCATTGCTGAAACTTATCCGGAGAAACTGACTATTGAAGAACTGACAGCGCTTATTATCCCACCTGACGCAAATCTCGACTGAGGCGGGTAAGAAAGCAGAGAGGTGAATTTCTGTCGGCTCCGTACGCTACGAGTTTAGCTAATGGTGGGTTAAGGAGGAGTCCACAGTCACATCTACGTTGAATAACTTGAAAGTGTCGTGAAGATGTTTAAATATAGACTGTGATGTGGGTAATAGGCGTTATGTCCTGCTTGAAGAACCTTCTCATATTTAAGATCTGAAACTTGCTTAAAAATTGTGAATTTCCTAGATCTAGGGTTTAGAGGGCCTCGAGGCCTCACGAGAAGTACTTCATTGATCATATCACCGCGACGATTAAGTCCACCCCCACTATACACTCAATGAAACGTTCCCTATGAAGAAAAAGCGCCACAAAGCCAAGCGTTCCAAGATACCGCCCAACTTTTCAGTAATGCCTGAGAAGGCCGCAGAAGGAGTAAATTCTTTACTCGGAGGGCGAGAATATGGGTCGGAATATGAGACTGAGGGATATGATATTTTGAGAATTGGTATGTACTTCGATTCCGGGTCCTCAGGTATCACCCATTCTCCCTTGCTACCCGATCTGCGACTGTCCTGTTTTCTTTATCTCCTTTTCTCACCCATCCTCACTATGCAGTTTCGGTCACTTCCCGTCCACAGCATGCTCAGTATTCGAGGCAGGAGTAGAGGCTAGAGGATTTTGCTATAGTACTAATTAGATTGGATGTGGAATCTGGTCTTTCATTTCCATCTCTTTAAGATTTTCTACGTTCTTCGAAACAGTAGACAATCACATTCTAGGCGTAGAATTGAATGGGATGTGGAATTGTGAAGTCTGGATACGTTAGGTGGAACATTGTCGAGGATCGTAGAGATTTCCGGCGTTGGAGGCTAACTACCTAGGCTTGCTACTGTTGAAGACTGTAATTCTACTACATCTGTTGACCCTAAGAGGGTTGGGAAATTTGCCCAGATACGGTAGATCACAATGACTTGAGTGACGACTGGTTGTAGCGCAAAGCCAGTGCCCAATTTCAGGTGACCTTTCTTGCAAAGTGAACACACCGCGATGTATAGAGAATCCTACAATCTGTCCATCCACTTGGTGACTTTCGAGGACGAGTTCGCTAACATCTTCATGCCTCTGTAATTGGGCGGGCTTGACCAAGTAAGATTCTAGAGGATATGGGAGATCGTCGGAATAGAAGTATTCATGATTGCAGCATGGTTGGGTTGCGTGGAGAATTGATGCGGAGTATGTGGGTTCAGCCCTACAGCGCTCCCAGCTGTTACACAACAGAACTACACCATCATTTCCTCACCCCCATAACACATTACACTGCCCCCTCATTCTCGCACTGGAACACCCCTAGGGTCTCCCATCAACCCACCTGCGACTGGTACTTCGGACAAACATGACGAGCAAACACATTTCCTTCTCCCAGTCTAAGCTCCCTGCGGACGTAGAAATCATCATCTTCGATAAGACCTACCACCTACACAGCACTATTCTACGACAGTTTCCTGGGTTCTTTGATGCAGGGCTTTCGTCTACCTGGTGGAAAGAGGAGAACACAATCAATGGCCCTGGCTCGATCAAATATAGCTATGAACTATTGCCGGACGAGGGCGGAGATCTTATGCTGCTGCCTGTTGGTCCCAGTGTATGCAAGCCACATGATATTATCCATCGGGGCTTGTTGACACCCTGCAGGAACAAACGGGAAGTGTCTTAGCCGAGAAGTTGGGAGACTTCAAAATCTCGTCAGAAACGCCCAACACGGATAAGCCTAAACCTAAGGCAAACAAGGGACTCGTACAAGCATATGACAATCTCTTTCGCGTATTATACCATCGTCGCTGGGATGGATACCCAGGGATCACCGACTGCCAGAAGCTTGTTGAAGTTGCCGATCTATACTGTTGTTTATCAGCTGTTGTACAGAGAGTGGAGGACGCACTCCTTTCCACACCGGATATTTCGTTCGATCTAGTTCGTCAAGCACCGTATTTCGTCGACCTTGCGGCCAAGGTTCGATCAAAAAGACTATTCCATGATGCTTTCGTTCATCTCGTTGGGAATTGGAGGTCTTGGAGGCAACGCTCCAGATCCCCAATACAGGATGAAGTGGAAAGGCTAGCCAATCTTGAGTATATACGGATCTGCGAAATGACAATCGAGGTAGATAGGGAGCTGATTTCGATGAGTGGATCTGGGAAGCGGCCTAAGTGGCCTATGGTTCATGCCGTGATACGTCGAGGTTTGAAAGAATGGCTTACGGGTAGAAGCACAAGTGGTGGGAAGGAGGGTGTGCTATACAAACGACTTCTGCAGGTGTCCTTCACTTCAACCAGAGAGGATGTCAAGAATCAAGCGGCAATACATAGCAGCTATTCTGTTGGTGATCTAGAGAGCGCCTTAGAGAGTTCCACAAACAGCATCCGGCGGATCATTTCACCTTTGCTGAAAAATAGCTTGGTCCTGAGAAATGACTTGAATTTTGACCATTTAACATGTGCAGAATTGAAGGATGATGAATACCCTTGGAAAGAGATTGATATGTGGTAATTGGGTATCTATTTGGTTTGTTGATCTTATCTTCCGAGATTAAAGCAGTCATATAGTTTATGTTAACCTGGCTTTGCAATTTGAGGCTGTGATCGAGATCGTTTTTGTCCAGAGTATCAGTGCTGCCGTGTTTACTTTGTCCTGATTCTTGGGTTTTCAATTTGTCCGTCTTTTCGTTTCCTGTTTAGTCTTCCTTATCAGGAGTTCTTATCTCATCAATGACTACTGAGAAAGCATCTGGTTTCTTCCCAGAGAATTGGTAGCTCCTTTTGGAATCCTTTCTGCTGACAGATCCCATTATTATTCGGGGTAGGGAAAAAGAAGTGGGACGCCCCATATCTGACTAGCTACCGCCATAAGGGGGAATTATCAAGGATCCCATATACATCTTTGGTAAAGAATGCCTCAGTGCTTACTGCGAAGAGTAGATCTGCAGTGCACTGACATTTGTGTTAGTCTCTGCTCTCCCCCCCAGTCATCACCCTGTTTTCCCATCAAATTCAATTCCCGATTTGGGGTGTCCCACTTCTTTTTCCCTACCCTGAGTACTTCTGCTACTGAGTCATTTGGATTTGCTTTGTATCTAGTTATCCACTGGCTTCGTAATTCTCAACCAAATAGTGTACGTTGGATATCAACAGCCTTCAGCTCTGAATATGCATCATCGCGACGAAAGGCCAGGACTGATATTGGGACGGAGTACTCCACGTCACAAAAAAATTCACTCGAATCATCGCAATTGCATTGTTCAAGTGAAGTGACTTAATCATGTATCCCCTGTCTACTACGCTTGAAGTCTATGTATATATAGAGTTCCATGTATGCCTTGCACATAGGTATGTGCATAGAGTCTGACCTACCAATATATATCCGACATCGATGCATCTACCTTAGTCGTGTCTCTGGACCGTCAATTCTTACGGTCAACCCACTCTATAGTGCATTCCCAACATATAAAACACCATCTTTGACAGATCTTCATTAAATATCGCCTTTCCACAGAACTTCAGTCCTCACCACCCCATTCTAAAAGTTCTACCTCATAATCTTCCACGCAAATTCGATATTACCATTTCCGTTATCATGCCCGACTGATCCAACATCCCCTTTGCAGTCTTTCTCGACTCCTCTGATGATATACTCACACTTTCACTTTGGGCCACTGACAGTAGTAGCTGCAGCAGAGACTCCTTCGGGTCACTCATAACATCGTCTGCATATATATGTAACGTACCATGGGACTATTGTATTTTGTTGGATTCATTCACTATTGGATAGTGTCCCAAGCGTTCTTCGTGGTTCAAGAAATAACTGAGGCTTAGAAATTCAAAGGTGTGTCGAGTATCATGATCTAGCTCGCTGGCGGTCACATAATATGAAGGCGTACGTATGTCGATGTCGACAGCTTCAGCATCCGCGCCATGATCCCATAGGATTTTAACTGTATGCGCATCTTTCTTTTTCGCAGCAATATGCAGTATCGTCTCCCCCCTGTTATTTCTCACATTCAATAGAGCTTTTCCACCACGTTCAATCAACTCGAGGGCACCTCTACTGCAATAGAATTAGCACAAGGGTATCCTACCTCGAAGCTCTGGGGGGAAACCTTCTGGCTGGAAACTTTCGTATAAATAAGTGCAATGCCGTGTCTCCTTTGTCGTTCTGCGAGTCAATTGGCGCACTATGATGTAACAAAACTTCAATCATTTTTAATTGTGTTCTCGCGGCGTAATAGAACGCAAGTACAGCGTTTGCACCCTCCAAGGAGTACGAGTGCCACCCACTAGAAATTAGCACTTCAACTGCGCCCCTACCACCAAATGTCACCGCCACATGTAATGGGTGTTTGTAAAGGTGCATGTCGTCTTTGACGCCCTTAGCGGTTGCTTCGGCATAAATATCGGTACTATATTCGAGTAGCGTGTGAATAATTGACTGATATGAATGTCTGAGTATGGCAGCCATATGCAGCGGTGTCTCCCCGTTGTTCGTACTAGCGTTCGGGTTTGCTCCAAGTTCCAACAGTTTTTGCACCATTGTTAGCCTTTCTTGTCGAACTGCTCGGTGCAGCGCCGATATTTCGTCTCTATTCCCAAAATCAAGCACAGCCTTCATCATATCGTCGTCTTCGCGCCCTTCAGTCGCAGCTAGATCGAACAAAAATTGACCAATACTTATCTTGGAGACTATTTCCAGCCGGAAGTGCCTCGAGAGATACTTCTTGCGATCATTGTCGTTGTCAAACACACCCATAAATAGCAAGGTCGCATCTGAGCATTTGAAACCAGGGATCGAAGAAACGACATGTTCATTTTCTTGGGATTGCTTCAGATAGGCCTCTCGTATCTGGCCGGGTACAAGTAAGTGCCGAAGCCATGGAATATGGTCTGTCTGGATTGCCCATAGCAATAAGGATCCCTGAGTGCCCGCGCCTCGATCCCACGGTGTGAACTTGAAAGGGACGGGTTTGTGAAATACAAGATCCCTAAATGCGTGCCATGCTCTGGTATTTTTGGGTGTAAAGTTGACTGAAATAACCAGTACTCGCTTATATAGTCCGATATTTTTGGCGCATGGTCGTTGCTGACTTGCTTTCATCGTCGTCCAGGTAATGCATGTAATTAAAGACCTGTGACCGTTGGGACTTGCCCTTCTCAGCTCCCGAACATATAAGACTGTAGATACGTGTAGCAGTAGCAGACCCTTCCTGAAGTGGGTGATTCTGCTTTATGGCAGATGCGAGAACGTCCATGGTCGGATCTCGTCGAACGAGTTGTGCCTCGAAATCCGGAAACGAAAGATAAGTTACGAAGGTTTCCCCGAGTTCCCGGTTGGCCTGAGAACGGTCACATCGGTAGCATAGTGAAGGCGATGAGTCAGGCAAAGAGAGAAGAAATCTTTGCACTGTTTTATGGGCGAGGCGCAGAGTATTGTCATCATCAACGACAACAAGATTCAAACAAACTTGAACGACTCTCCAACCATTTGTAGGAATCTTTGCCTCCGGAAGCTGCTTGTCTGTGGGCTCAATTGTAATAGCTTCGAGGATTTCCTCGATTTGTAGCGGCCTCCTAGCACAGATAATAGTTTTGAATATCCTTTGAATCAGAGAGGCTCGCCCCAATGCAGTGATCTTCTTTAAAATCCGTTCATAGGTTTTCTCCAGATTTTTGGGCAGGTTGTTGAGGACTTGTCGTATCTCATCATCCGATATTGCCATAAGAATATCTTGCAACTGGAATGAAACCCACAGAAACCTGTAGTTTCTCAGCGTCATAGCATTGGATAACGTTACGAAGACGGGGTCTCACATGCCACCAACGCCATCGATGAGCGTATTAATGATCAAATCGGCTAATTCCATGTTTCTCAACTTCAGGTCACCACTATCAAGCCTTGATTGGACAGTTTCCCCAACAAATCTTGAGATATCCTGTGAAGTCACGTCCTCTGTAAATCTTATGTGAATGTGGTCCTTAAACTCTTTTTCAATATCCTCCGTTGACCGGCACGAATTAAGTATCTTGATCACGCCTAAAGGGGATCCTAAGTTTACCAACGTCGCATACACCTCAAAAACCTGTGCACGCTGCTTCAAATCGCATTCGTCGAGACCATCGACCACGAGATACACCATTGAAAATTGCCTCGTTGCAATTACAAACAACTGCAACATATCGCTAATGTGCAGTGGCCTATCCCCAATTTCCTCGGAGTATTCCTCCATATTGTGAGGAATATCCTTGCTCCTGGCAAGCAATTGCCTGACAAGGCTGCCAAAAATGACAGGCCTGAAGTGTTTCGTCTTCTTGATAGTCACAGTAAAAGTACGCTACTGCGGCGGTAGTATTTGATAGGAGAAAATCAATCACTCCCAAACTATTGGTAAGTTAGCCAGTAGGTACTTAAGTAACAGATGTTACGCATTGAAAATGCACCAAAAGCGACCCCGTTCTTACGTACGTCGCCGTGGTCTTCCCGCAGCCAGCTTTTACGCATTCAGTGTGAGGCTATAGAAGGGGCTGATACAATCACTCACGTATACCATAACACCTCAAGCTGGACGATTCCGTCCCTTTAAACCAGTTCTTGAATTGTGGAGATTCTATGAGCCATATCCCCGTCCCTTCATGCCGCTGTTTGCTGGAGCTTTTGTGTCGCTTGAAGTAATCGACTTTCGACAGCCGCTTTAGAAGCTTCTGACGTTTGTCATCTGTTGGCCCTGATGTTAGTAATTAATGCCTTATAATTGCAATTTTCATTGTCAGAACCTCTTCTAACCCGCTCCGCCAGGTCCATGTTACTCTTAACCAACCACATCTGGCCGACATCCGCCTCGCGATCCACAAGGTCTCGGTGATGTTGGAAGTCCGCCAAAATATCTTTGAATTCCCGTTCAGACGTTCTCCACGAGACATGAAGGACTGCTGTTCTGCCAGGCAACCAGGAATGGCGCTTCTCGTTCTTCCTGAAGACAAATTTTGCCTTTCTACAGAACAAGATATCCAGATAAGCATCGGATATGGTGTAGAGAAGGCGCTTGCGATTGGGGAACAACTGCTCGTAATCGCGAATTTGCGGCAGAACAGCACCGATTTGAATAAACATAGTGACGATTTTATTGAAATATTTATTATATTCTAGCGCTATCTGTAACCGAATAAATACGTCCATTTGACATGGTTCACTAACATCACCACCCCACTGCAGATACTTCTTGATAACTCACGTGTATTAAAACCCGGATGCCGCCCCATATTGGACCTAATATCTTAGATGCAGCGCTCGCGTATACGTCGATGGCTTTGCCATACTGTGATATTGTTTCACAAAACGGCCCCAAGCACCTCATTGCCGCGCGTAGGCGGCTACTCTCCTCGTCAAGCTTCTGTGCAGCACTTGCGCTGTAGAAAACGTTCTCAAGCGTTGCATTATCGAATAATTCTTTCTCACTGTCCGTAAGGCCCGCGATATATCGTTCTCGAGCCTGCTGCCATGGATCTATCTGTGCTCTGTACCTAGTCAGCTACAAGCCGAGACTTCAAGGTTTCACTCACTCATTCATCCTCGCAATTGGCACTTCTATGGGCGTAGGAATTGTTCGTTTGATCTCCTTTCACGAACACCTACCTATTATAACGATGGCTGTTCCCCTGGTTTAGTTGCCACCCTGCATCTTTAGTCCCACGAGCTCATCGTTCTGTGCCTATAAGCTACATATTGAGTAAGACAAAAGCAAAATACGCCATCAGTGATTGGAAAATTAACAACTGCGGACAGCTACGGCTCGCCCTAGGTCTGCCCGATTCATCATTTCCAGAACTGGGTTCGGGTGCGAGAGCAAAAGCCGGCACTTAACGGCACAAAGGTGCCACAAAACCGACCATTACCGGATTTTGTGTACTGCTCTCGGGTTGTTACACGAAGCAACTGGTGCGTTCTTCTAGCAATTGGCTAAGGTAGTAATTCTTAGGTGCGATTACAGAATATCGGGTTATATTACCTATACCATACCTTAGTGACGATACGGTAAATGTAAGCATGCTTCTACGAGACTTTATCGGCTTTCTGGCTTCGCAAAGTCTTCACACGTATTTTGGATATACTTCAGGTAAGCTTTAATGGCAAAGTGTCTCGTAGAAGTCTCGCCGTATCGACACTAAGGTACCATCAAAAACCGGTGGTATCACTAAGTAGATAGTGTATTTTTGAAGCAAACAACCATTAACCAAAAGATAAGTTTAGTTATGGCATTTGCAATATTGCGCCTATACTGTTTCAAGTACATTCAATGTTGTTATTCTGGAGTCGAAAGATCACGACTTATCGATTTTCATCCCGTCCCCAGCGTTTACTAGCTGTCTTGGAAACTGCCCCACCGCTGAGGCCGATGTGGGGACAACCCCTCACATGGCAGAAGCGCAGGCATCAGCTCTTGTGTAAGACCGTACCTGGGACTGGGAGTATTTTGGCACCTAGCCGACCTTGTTGGGTGAATTGAAACGCATCACCGAAGCCTCCCATGTCTAGGCATCTCTCTCAAAGTGCACCGACAAGTAAGTACATTCTGCTAGTGGCTCCTGACGATAATATTTCTTCTAGCCAGTGATGACAGAAAACTTCTCATTGATCTATAACAATTGGTTTTAGGTGACGTCCCTCATGGGTTAGGGTCGAAAATCTTAAGATTCTGGTTGGCACGCCAACAACTCGAGTATGTTGTTGAACAAGTCTCCTTTTCAAATCGTCCCGCACATTATTCATATAAGCACACGGAATGTGTCTTTTTCGATTCTTATTGGTCAGAATTCTGTGGCTGAGTGGCTGAGTGGCTGATAGTGGCAAGTACAAACCACAAGAACTCAAATTAAAAACGACCCACTAATTTAAGTCTGCAAGTTGCACTCTGACAACATAGTGTGATATACATGAAATGTGTATAACTCTACCTGCTTTCACATCCCAGGTTGACATTCATGATACTTTTAGTATTGGGTGAGTAGTTGTGGAATAATACCTTTATTGTAATGTTTTTATATAGTAGTATGAGGAGAATTTGCAATGGAGTAAATTGGCAACTGGGAAGTGAAATAGGACCTATTTATGGATGTTTCATCCCTAGAACATGTTGTAATCAGAGCAAAACTTGGTGATATCATTGGATTTCAAATAATTCAAATAGCTGAGCAGAAAGCTTCTTTTCAGCTGACAATCATTGCTCTGGCCATAGAAATATTACCAACTTACAGAGACTTGAAGAGATATACTAGTGGGCTTGGGATCTGTACAGTGGGTATACTGTAGAAGTTGGAGTTGATTGTACACACTGTTATGGGGGTACTTAAATCCCAATCACTAATACAACATTTAGTATTAGACTAAGTACAGTTAGTGTTAGCAACGGGTCCAGGTAACCCGCCAGTGGTCTGGGTTCGGACCGCTAAAACCGTTCGGTTCAGTTCCAAACCAGTCCAAAAACCCGACCCGCTTCATCTTGCCGGGCCAAACCCACACCCATACCCGTCAACCAGCGGGTTTTGCCGGGTTTGGCTAGACCCATCGGTTCCAATCCCCGGTTCCGGTTTTCGGGTATTTCTATTTATGGTCGCATTCAGATATCCTATTGCTAATTGCAAAATATTGACATTGGTATATCGTTGTCCTTTTCTGATGTATTGGCCGCCTTTATAATCAAAAACAAGTGGGAACCACTCCCTGCCCCATCCTGAAAATGAGAGTCAACGGCGAGTCAATGATTTTTGGTCTTGCACCTTGGGTAATCTGAGTGGCAATTGGATGCAGATGTTCATAAATGAGGTATAGGCTTCCTCTATATGCAAAAGAGAAAGTGACACACTCCCTGCCCCATTCTGATAATGAGCGTCAATGGAGCGTCAACGATGTTTGGTCTTGCATCTTGGGTAATCTAATTGGCGAATGATCGCAGACATCTATATACCGGGAATTGGCAGCCTTTATAGGCAGATAACGAGCAACGTTCCTGCGACAGCCTCCCAGACAACCACAATTTAGTTCATTTTCAAAGCTGCAACCCAGTGATACTGAGCGTTTTTGCCTATAAAACTGGTCACAACATTGTATATAGCCATTAACGGCCATATCGCGCTTTGATTAACCATGATGCAAGGCCAAAAATCGTTGACGCTCGATTGACGCTCATTTTCATGATCGGGCAGGGAGCGTTTTGCTTTCCTTTTGGCCTATAAAGGCAGCCAATACTCTCAGTATGCATTAAGATGGCCAAGTCTCTGATTAATTACCTGACTTACAAAACCAAAAGTTGTTGACGCTCTGTTGATGCTCAGTTTAAGAATCGGGCAGGGAGCGTATCGATTTCTCTTTTGCCTATAAAGGCAGCCTGTATGTCATTTATGCATCTCTGTGACCAATCGCCATGCAGAGTAACCATGATGCTAAGCCAAACATTGTTGATGCTCCGTTGACGCTCATTTTGCCACAGGCGTATCCGCAATATAGAACCATTCACTTTGGCATAGTATATCAATAATGGTCTTGTGGCAGCTGTTCTGTGCTATTCATGTACGTTCTCCTTTATTACTACATTGTTCTTTAATGATGCATATAAATATACCCTTTAAAATATACTTTAAAGTGTCCGCTAATTGTAGATAATGATAATACTCAAAAATCCTGTTCCCTTCAGTCAACTCTCGTCTTCGCTGTCAGATTCACTCAAACGGCTGCCCTCGTCATCAAAATGGCTGTCAGCTGCATTACCACACAGCTGATAGTGTACTAACCTGTGAATGGACAATCATGAGTCAGCAAATCTGGAATAAAATCTTTATTGCGCATGCGAACCTTGGCAAGAATCGAACATTGGGAAGCAGAGTATGCATATACACATATGCGGGTGGCATACCTACTGTTTCGGAGCTCTCATTGTCATCAGATGGCACAGGTGGCAATCCGGGCCGAGGTGGCACCCGTCTTGGTGGAGGTGCACCCGTACCTTTGCGCCTCCAGCGTGTCTGTGGATTTTTTGCGGTGCCATTGGGGCAAGGAAGGCAGCCATCCGTTTGATTTTCGCGAACCATTGCTGCGTGTCTTTCGATCGCAGCCTTCACCTTGTTATGCCCGGCAAACTCAACTCCCTGCTTCTTCTCTTCTCGGACTACTGCACCAGGTTTCTTGATTAGTTGTTGCATTTCCTCTATTGCGGTGCGTGAAAACCCTCCTTTGGCCATTTTGGCCATATTCAAGGCAAGACGCATGTCTGACTGTTCAAGCTGTACCCAACCTCCTTGTCTTGCCATAGTAGCTGACATGTTGAAAACCTCCAAGAAATTAGTTGCTGCTTCTACAGTGAGATCTGGGTATTACCTCAACCATATACAACTCCGTAGCCTCTTCTAAGGTCTTCACAGCCTGTTTCGTCCATTCCCGGGGACGTTTATTATGAAATTCATCTGCGAAAACCCCAGAACTGACATCATCGTGATGTTCAATTTCGCGGTCTGTGCCGACGAATGCCTTGGTCGACCATGGAGGTTTGCCATTACGGGAAGCGATTAATTGGTTACGTAGATCTCTACATATCCCAGCTGTGCATTATATTCTTAGTTGACCGTCATCTACACAGATATGGATTGACTCACATCTGATCGCATGTTGCTTCTTATTCTTGCTGCTTCTGGTTTTATGTACCTTGTTTAAATGTGCATCCTGGGTCATATTTTCGGTGGCTACAATTGCAGCGTCGCGGTGGACTAACTGGTGTCTGCGTTGCTGCTGTGTCTCGCCAAGTGGCGCATTGCTTGAAGCGGCTGTCATTCGGCTTGATTCGGCTACAATTGCACCTGGAGAAAGTGTTGCGGGAGGCATGGCTTGCTGTTGGAGAAACATGAGGAAGATGATTATGAAAAGAAGAGGGAAGTGCTGAAGATTATATAGTGAGCTACAAGTCAAAATGGAATGAGTGACAGCCAACTTGCACGTTCAATTCAAGCTGAATCCTGCTGCGTATAGGTGCGCTGCGTATAGCTGCAGGGGATTCCAACGGTCGTGCGATTTCAGTAAGTCGGTCCGATGTTATTTGTTTGTTTACAGGGATACATCGAGAGGAACGACAGGTGATATTTCATGTTTGATAGATATAAAAAGGACATTCTGCGACGGAAAGGACGTCTGGTGATGTTTGTCAGAAGACATTGCCGGGATCTTACATGAATCACACGCTAACTATCAAGTCATAATGTACTGTTAGCATGACTATTCCCAATGAAGTGACGGTCAAAATGCTGATTTTGCTTTGTTCGAATTGATCAAACCTACCAACCTTGACATAAAAGACGCAGCTTGCCTCCATGTGGTCCATTTCTTGCAACATCCAACATCTCGCTCAACAAGGTCAACACAAGATACAATGGTCAATGCTCTGAAAAAGAACCTTTCGCCACTTCCGGCAGGCAAATATGGCAAATCGACAAAGTATTCCACACGACGATGTCACCAGGCGAATAAAGGCAAGAGTGGCTTGGAGGCAGAAAGGGTCTGAGCGTTGGGAGCATTGCGTAGCTTACGATCCAAAAAGAAGCTTGCGGCGGAGAAACGACGGGAAACGCACATTTTAAGCAACGAAGAGAGAGAGAAATGGATCGAGGATTATGTGGAGTGAGAGACCGCAGTGGCAAGAAAGCGAGTTCAAGACGCAGAGACAGCGATGATGGAAGAGCAGGAACCTATGGGAAATGTTGAAAAGGAACGATCGACAACCACAAAGTCTGAAATAACATTTGAGGAGATGTTGAATCCTATCGGAGACAGTCTGAGCGATCTTGCAAGTTCCGAAGATGAGGAGGATGGGGAAGACGAGGATAATGATGAACAAGATACAGGGCATGGCAAGCTGAGCGAGGATGGCAAACCTGGCTGGGTGATGGACACAATCTCCAAAACGGTACAGCACTGCATGGAGAGCTTTCGGCAGAAGCAGATGAGGCTTGACGAACTGACGCAACCGGGACGGGGGGACGCGGCCGACTACTTGCGTGAGAGAGATATGAAGTACGGGACAACTGAATTGAAGGTTCTGGCTGTTGGGAAGCCCAAAACAGACTCGACAGCAGCCACACCATCACCGACAACATTTGGAGAGCTTATGCAGGCTCTTGATATCGTCCCCGGACAATCACAAATGGCGCAAGTGACGTCTCGACAGGGAAGTAGTCAAATGAGGCTGGGTTCGGAGAAACCTCAGGCAGACAATTGCATAGTACCGCCGATGTCTGCCGCGGCACCCGATTCGTTACAGATAGAGATTGCGAAGCCAGTTCAACCAGTAAGCTTTTACCCCTGCATATAGAGTCCCTAGCTAATTACCATATAGAAATCGGATTCGGAGGAAGACATGGTGATGGCTTCCGCCCCACTGGAAGCGTAGATTGCGAAATCGGTATTTTTGACGATGTATATCTTGTAAAAGCAATTTGTGAACCTGTTTTGTTACTTGTCAGCTGTTTCTGGATTTCAGTGACCAAATTGTGAGACAGGATTATTCGTCAGTGTGTGTGCAAGGGTCGTACTGGCCATCCGAATGTTCTAGACTCCAAATCAGGTTCATTGACGAACGACGATCTTTATATGGTGTTGCCTGTTACGGATAAATGATAAAGCAAAACCTAAATTTGAGACGAAATTTACTAACAGAGTTTAAGTCAGTGATGTCATATGACTCATAGAAGGAGCGGTCAAAGCACATGCTAAACTCAGACAAATGACAGCTGACAGGCTGCATTAATCCATGCTGCCAACTACATATCTCGTTGCTCAGACTTCCTGCACATGGTCGAGAAATTGAAAATTGCTTATGGTATGTCATGGAAATGGAGAAGAATGAGCTGGATAAGGAATGGTGAGGAAGTCAGGCTATAAATATCTAAAACTAGTGCATGGATTGTTATGCCGTAGATTGCCGGCCGAAAGCGTTGAAATGCGATGGACCTACATCATTAATGATGTAGATGATGTGTATAGTGGTGGCTCAGAAACTGAGATTTCTCGAAGATCCTGGATTCAAATCATATTACATAGAAACTGTATACTGGCTGCCAATAGAGGCTGTATGCATTTTTTGTACAATTGTTGAGCACCCAATGACTGTTAGTAGGTCTCTAAGGTAAGCTCAAAGGTGAGCGTCAACGGAGCGTCAACGATTTATAGTCATATCTATTCAGCAATCACCCGGCTGCATAGTCGCATCCATCCAAAGAAGTATTGGCCGGTGTAGTAGGGAAAATGGCAAGCCACACGCACCTTGCCCCGTCATAGAAATGAGCATCAACGGAGCGTCAACGATTTCTGGTCTTACATCCTGCATAATAACTGGGCTGTGCAGCGGCATTTAGCCATAATCATAATATTGGCGGCCTTTATGGGCAAAAATGCTACAGACGATATCACTACTACCTCCTAAAAATGAGTGTCAACGGAGCATCAACGATTTTTGGCATTGCATCATTGAGAATGCAGAGGGTTTCGCTGCATCCTCGACTCATAATCGAACTATCGCCCACCTTTCTAGACCAATCATGGTTGTGACAACATCGGGACTATGTCCTAAACATGAGTGTCAACGGAGCGTCAATGACTTTTGGTCTTGCATCATGGAAAATGCAAGGGCTGCGTGGCGACATTAAACTATCATCGAACTATCAGCCACCTTTCTACGCGAAAATGATTGCGACAACATTGCTACTATGTCCTAAAAATGAGCGTCAACAGAGCGTCAACGACTTCTGGCCTTGCATCTTGGAAAAGGCAAGGGTTGTGCGGCAATATTGACCCATAATCGAACTATCTGCCACCTTTGTAGGCAAAAATGCTTACGACGAGATCGTAACCATGTCCCAAAATGAGCGTCAACAGAGCGTCAATGATTTTTGATCTTGCATCTTGGATAATCTAACAGCAATGGAATGCAGATAACCCACAATGAACTTATCGGCAGCCTTTAATGGCAAAAATGCTAGTGATGATATGGCATCCGCCTCCTACAATTGAGCGCCCATACAGCGTCAATAGTTTTAGTGGATGCTCAGAATGCTACACAGCAATGAACTGCATTGTGTTGTTCCTAAATCGAGTTTTACGCGGTCAGTCTTCGCAATCTGTCCTTGTATACAACTTCACAAATATGCATGCAATGTCTTATGGATCTGATTTGTTTGCTTGTAGTTGTAGAGTCAATATTTAAGAACCCACAGTCTGCTTTACTGTATCGTTACTTTTGACAGTCTCTTGAGTCAGATCAACCAGTGTTCTAATTCTTACCACCATGTCAGATTCCAAATCTTTGAACACCTCTTTACTTGAGGTTATGATCTCTTCCAAAAATGAACATGTCTTTATTCGTGATTTGAGCGACCTTATATTGCAAATTATTTTTGATGCTTGGTGGGCTTCAATGAATGAAGGCTTGAAGTGGCCTATTGCTTGGAATAATTCTAGACATGCGCTATCATGGCGATTCTATTTACACTGCAGAATTGAAGGGACCGGCAGCCCTGGCATCATATGTATCATTTGTCAACAAGTTCTTCGCCATCCATCAGAACATGGGACCAGCTCAATGGGGAAACACTTGTTTGCAAAAGCCCACATTGCAAAGTTAAACGAATTAACAGAGACAGAAGTCACTGAATTGACTAGTACAACGGTTGGTGAAACAGCTTTACCCATCTTGAAGAGGCAAGGAAGTCGAGGAATCACAATAGTAAGTTTGTAGAGGAAAATCAAATTTGACATCCAGTTTGATTCATATTAATTGAAATGGCAGACAAAAAGTTCCAAATTGGCAGATAAGGACTTTGAAACTTCCGAATTTCACCAAGACACGTGGAATCGATATCGCATGTTAGGATTTGTTTCGGCTAATGTTCCATGGAACGCTATACCAAATCTCGAGCTACGGCAGTCATATAAGGCGTTATGTGATGATCTAGTACTGCCGTCCGCTACAACCCTGAGCAACATTTGCCATAGGGAATATGCACTGACAGTGGATGCAATTAAGAAGCAATTGCCATCACGAAACAAAGTTTGTTTAGCTTTGGACGGATGGACATCAATGAACAAATTGGCCATAACATCGGTCATTGCTTACTATATGGATTGAAATTGGGCATTGCGTGAAGTTCAACTCGCTTTTGATGAGGTTGATCGCCTGTTCTTTTCCAGTTTCAAAAGCTAATTAAGGATGATAGGTCAAGGGCCAACATACTGGAGCAAGGCTAGCTGTACATTTGAAGGATGTGCTGGATCGTTTTGAGCTCACCGACGGCCATTTGCTCGGTATTATGACGGATAATGCTTCCTTAAATTACTCGATGACACATGAGCTGCAATCAACACTTGAGGCCTCTGGAATCGAGTGGCCTGCATTGAGCAACCACATACCATGCATGGCGCACGTCATACAGCTTGCTTTAGGTGCATTCATGAGCAGTTTCGGTGTAAAAGGCCACACCAAGTCTTGGGAAGCCCATGAGCGCAATCAGCAATTTGGAGAGAATGAAAGCATAGACATTGGGAAGAGTCAAAGACTTCAAAAAGAGGGCAATGCTAGCATCAATAAGGTGTTGGCCATGAAACCTGGTTTGGCAAAGGTAATTGAGAAAGTACGTATTTCATGATATTTTGAAAGTCCTGAAACTGACCTTCATATAGCAGAGAATGCTTGCTGTATTGATTACACTGACACCTGGTCGTCGAAACGAGTTTATTGACTGTCAAAAAGCCAAAGTCCGCATTGCGGTACTTCCGATTATGGATGTGAAGACAAGTTGGAACTCTACACTGGAGTTACTCGAGTGGGCCTACCGATTACGGCAATTCTCACATGAGTGGCTTCAAAATCCAAAATATACTGAATAACGGCCACTGTTCACAACTCAAGATCAATGGACGATTGTGAAGTATGTCATTGAAGTATTGAGGCCATTCCGATATTGGACCCTGTGGATGTCGAAGAGGCATACAGTCACATTGCATCACGTTATCATAGTGTAAAATGACATGTTTAATCACATGGATGGTGTGATGCGAGCTTTGGCTAAGAAGAAAACTCAATGGAAAGAAGACTTGTTCTTCGCGGTGAAGTTAGCTCGACAGAAGCTGTCCATATACTACGCTAAAGTGACTCCAACGATGGGCATGCTTCTAATTTCTGCACATATCCTCGATCCTTTCCGGAAGTTGGGATCGTTCAGAAAGTGGGACAAGGGAATGGTTATCAATCCTGAGGACGAGACATCCTATACTACACAATACCAAGAGGCCTTTCTGAAGTAAGTGGAGAATGAATACTGCACCAAACATCGACACATGCCCATCAATAAACACCACAGCTTACCGAGCAGCAATCAGATCTTGTCTGCAACGGCTTCAGGATGCTGTCAATCATCCTTTGATCCATATGATTTTTCCAGCAATGATAAAGAATACTCAACACCTAACAATGTGGCTGAGACGACACCCAGACGAAGCGATCGTGCTGCACACTTATTGACGGCCACCAGGCTCTATTTGAATTCGCCGGCTGAAGCACTAAAGAACTGGGGGCAAATCAATCCAAATCTCAATGATTACCACTCCGACCCAATGGAGTTTAGCAGTACATTTTGGATACCGGACATAACCGACTGGTGGCGTCAACAGGAGGAAACACACTCAAAGTACGCCAATCTCTCCAATGTGGCGAGCGACATATTCTTCATCATACCACATGGTGTTGGAGTGGAGGCCAGTTTTTTCCTTGGCCGAGATGTTATTGGCTTGAGGCAGTCAAAAACCACAGGCGAGACCCTTCGCGAAAAAGTCGTTGTAAGGCAGTTCGCTCGTGCCAATAACGGGATTTTGGCAGGTACTGATCCAGAATTGGATAACATGAACACAGAAAACGACTCGGAAGTGAAGAAAGAGGCGGAGGAAAGGAAACTGCACAGAATGGCCAAGGTTCACGACTTTTTGGAGATGTGGCAGGGAAGCCAAAACCTATGTGCTACACAGAAGGAATCTTGCGCTCAAAACAAGCAGATGACTGCCGTGGGATACATTTCGGACACCGAAGAGATCGTCAAAGCATCCTGGTCACTCTTTCAACATGATGGTGCAGCTGCATTCAAATTGTCAGAAAGATCTCCTTTGCCACCACCTTTGTCTGCACAGGACCTCTCTGGAGGACAAACTCAAATCTTAAATGTCCACCAAATCCGGAGAATCAACCGTCATCCAGTCGAAAGTGACGAGGATAGGGCACCTGAAAGCATTTCGGACACTGAAGATTGGCTTAACTGGAATGGGGACTTAGATAATCCAAATGACAGCAAAGATGATTGCGTGGCGGACATTGAATCAGATATGGACCAAGACAATAGAATCGAGGATCCGGAATCCCCAGAGCAGCGGGATGTGAGCGCCGCGCCAAATGTTCCCGGATTGATTCGGCCTACACGGAAGTCAAAGAGACATGCTGAAAAGGTGTTGGTGACGGTCAATGCAATTGAAACGAGAAGGAACAAGGGAGTGAAGAAAAAGTAGGACAGAATGCGTCAATGTTTCTCCAGCTTCTTTATGTATCTTGACTGAGTATTTTAGTTAGAGATATATTATGGGCAAATGGTGAGCAGCAGCTTGTAAATATCGGTTGATAAACAGATGTATAGCAGGCGCAATGAAGCTTTTGGCAAGACACATAAATTTTAGTCCTGTGTGAGCGAACAGCGCAAGAATGTTACTGCACTCGGCTTTGCCACAGGGCCAAGTCTTAATTTGGCAGAAAGACTTCCAATAAGTTCAAATCATGATGAAAACTACTGTCGATGGCAGCAGATGTTGAATGGACAATACAGTAAAATGAGCGTCAACGGAGCGTCAACGATTTGTGGTTATGTAAGTACGGTAATTAAACAGTGCATTGGTCGCTGTTAGGCACAACCAATGTATTGGCAGCATTTATTGGCAAAAGAGACAGCAACACGGTCATCGCCGCATTCTGAAAATGAGCGTCAACGGAGCGTCAACAATTTGTGGTTATGTAAGTACGGTAATTAAACAGTGCTTTGGTCGCTGTTAGGCATAATTGATGTATTGGCAGCTTTTATTGGCAAAAGAGACAGCAACACGGTCATCGCCCCATTCTGAGAATGAGCGTCAACGGAGCGTCAATGATTTTTAGCTTCACATTTTGGCTAATTTATGTTCCGATTGGTTCCATACATCCATTTATCAAGTATTGGCAGCCTTTACTGGCAAAAACAACCGCAAAATGGTCCCTGCCACATCCTGAAAATGAGCGTCAACGGAGCGTCAACAGTTTTAGTTGTTCCATATTTAGTAATCAAGTCATCGTGCTAATCTTCGCGTTCATAACGGAATTATTGACCGCCATTATTGGCAAAAATATAATATACCAAAGGTAAAATACTGATTCCAAATTAATCTATATTGCAAGCTGCAAAGCATACAAAAACATATTATTGGTTGTTGAAAACACCAGTTTGATAAGATACAATTAACAAACTCCAAAAACAAGAGCCTTATTTGAATCTGTAGATGGACCCACTGGGCGACCCACTGACAATCCGCCCAATTCAGATGGGTAGGGAGGTTACCGTTGAACCGTACCCAAGTTGACGGTTCGGGTTTATTGACAACCCGGACCGCCAATTTGGCAACGGTTCAGTTTGGACCGGGACCCGGACCTGATGTGATGGTCCGGAACTGTTGCTAACACTAAGTAAAGTCGCCTATTTAATTCCAATGTCCTTGTCTTTCCCAAGACGGAACCTCTTATTAATCTAGCAAGAGCTTACCACTTGGCCTCGTCTGTCCTAGGTCGTTCTTCTGAATATTCTTTGTAGAACATCAACCCTATAGTAATGTGCTGGTCATTAGCAACAACCCTAGTTTCCATCAGAAACACCTGGGTGTTCCGGTTGGCTCTGATGGTGCTGATGGAGAATTACACGCTTACCGTTGCATACATACGTCCTTTACTTTGCACCCGGAATGTGGTGACGTATACGTACAATCAGTATGACACATGTATTACATTCTTCGCAGGGACCGCAGTTATGCAGTCGCCATTTACATAACACCTGGTGATGTCGATGCCTTTCTCCGGCTGAGTGCCACATTTTACCTCTTTGCTATTGGTTTATATCGGATGCTGCACTCCCCCAATTTATGTTCAACTTTGAGATGTTGTTACTTATTGCAATACAGTCTTCGCTTCAGATACATCGCTTGCCGTTGGATTTGCTTGGCCATTATTGTATTTTACAGATCTAAAATATACTGTCCAATTTGCACACTGTCTATGTAACGGGCAGGGCTGGGTGTAGGTGATATTGGTAACTCATACAGCAGCAAGAACTAAATCTCCTTCATTAAATTTATTTAGTTTATTGTACTCACAAATTCAAAAAAATGAAATTGAGGTTTCCCTGAAATATGGTATAGCTTTACCGTTCCAGAGTGTTCTTTGAGTCGTTGCGATGCTGTCTTCAAGTATCATGACCAGTGTACCCACTGTTGCAAATGTGACAACAAGCACTTGATGAACGGTTCACACTTCCTTTGGCAATATCACAAATCATCTCTCGGCATACTCCTACATGGCCCAATTCGATTAGTTCTCACTATGATGATAGTACTCGCTCCATATGTTTAATGAAGCGTGTAGTTCTTGTTTTTGAAGACACTCATGGCTTAATTTGACCAATGATAGTTACCATGCAGAAGTCGTTCATGATATTTAGTTTGTTGATACAAAATCGTCAGTACCTTGTAGTTCAACTGTCACAGGAGGGTTATGCATCATTGCGGTTATGATTTCGCATGTTTGAGATCAGACTTCAGCAAACCATCAGTCCAATTACATTTACTACTATTATGATATATCGACGAAACCTAGAATAAAATAACACAAAAAGGAAATCCTAAATCCGATCACTGATACCATTCCTAATCTGCATGCGACATTGCACTCTGTACAATTGTACTTCCATCAACTAATCCCGTATTCTTACCGCTGGTCATGTTGGTGATGTTGTTGCTCTTGCTGTTGCTGTTGCTGCAGGGGATGGGCTGGCTGCTGCTGGCGATGGCAGACCCACTGATAGGCAGAACTGCTGAGAATTGCATACTAGCTTCAGTAGCAGCAACAAAGCTGCTGAGACGACTAAAAGAATTGGCAGGCTGCTCTATCAGCTACTCCGGGACGTAATCAAGGAAGTCCTCAACAAAGCTACCCTGATCGTTGTGATGTTGTGCCATCGCTGGGTCTATACCAGTTGAGTGGATTCTTCAGCGAATCATGCTGTTGATATTATCTATCTTGTTGGCTTGAACCTCTGGCAAGGAAGAACAAAAATTCGCATTGAGATGATGAAATACATCTGTGCATGTATTATTAACCGCCTGATTAATGTTTCTTGTATCGCACTTACGTTGTGCTCTACATCCTGGACCAAACTCTGGCGGGACCCTAAACTCGCCTGTTTTCCAGGCTGACAGACAATGGTGGATGGCCGTTGTGGTGAGGGCAATGAATGTCAGGTTGATTTTATCAATCAATGATCCATCTTTCATACCCATTTGTCATATGCCATAGAAGTATGTCTGGTGAATAAGATCAACAGTATCAGTTACTGCAAATTCAAACTTGCACTCCTAAATTGATCATCAAGACAATGATTAAATAAGAAGGGAACTTTAAACTTACCTCACGAACATTTGTGGGGCATGTAAAGCTGTTCTTGGCCACTAGCCAGGCTACCATTTTCCAGATATCCGTAGGCGACTGTGTTCGAAATCCATAAATAGAGTCAATTGAAGTCTTCCAGTGGTATAATATTGCTGCATGGGAGCAAGTAATCTTTGTGAGAGCCTAATGTACAATGTCAGTGATGAAAACAATCGTTGACATAATTCATTTACAACTGAAATTGAGGCATGTAGAGGGTCTGAGTTTCGCTGGGCTGGAGCAATCCTTGTGATTTCCTCATACCACTAACTATGAATCTTGGCGGTCTTCACCGTATTCGTGGCAAAGGGAATCCCCAACATCGCATAATTGATAGCTATAAGCTTCACACGTGCCATGACCATCGCCGGAATGCCTGAAAGAGTTGCCTGGGTGTTGTATTCTGCGCCAACGATGAGGCCTGTCACGGCATCAACAAAGGGCTTATATCGCCACAGATTTGCAGCTTTCCATGCAATCAATTGCTCACCGGCTTCATTTGAATCCTTTCTCTAGTAAATATATACATGACCAGGTGGGTTCAATTATTCATATGCTGAATCGGATACCGTCTTGGATGCCAGCGACACAGGCTCGCGCTCATCCTCCTCCTCCGAGACAATATAGACTTCCTGACCCTCAGGACGTAGAGGTTGCGCTGACATAAGAGTTAATTGAGTTGCCGTGACTTGTTCTCCAAGCGTTGACAGAAAGGAATGTTTTGATGGCCGCTTCCACATTGCATTCCTAGATGGTCGCCAAAGAGGCTCGTTATCAGATTCTGAATTTTCATCTTGATTATCATTGTAATTGTTGCGTATCGTGCTAAGAATGTCATTGGAATCCTTGTTGTGGATGAATTGTCTGCTTCTCCTGGTGCTGGAAGGAAGAGGAGGAAGAGAAGTGTGGCGCATTCTTGTCATGATTTAAAAAGGCTGCAAGTGATAAGTATGAAAAATTACAGGAGTAACTAAAAGAAATGTGAATGAATATAGAGAATATGAATCAAAGCAATGTGTAAATGAAAGAAAGTGTTGATGTGATTAAAAGCATCCTTCTGATGTGTCTTTTTATCTTGTTGACGATTCAAGGATCTTGGCTTGTCCCGCCACCCACACTTCCAACTCCTTGGATGGATGGGAACTTGGAACTAAGAATGGCAGGTGACAAGCATGTCGCAGGGATGTTGATTGGCTTCCTTTGATGAAAATCGGTATCACAACATGCTAAAAAGCATTCGCATTTCACTAATCATTCGGACTAACTTCTGGTGGGTATAGATACCGAACTACAAATTACATGATAGCCATACACAGAGTCCTATCGCTGCAACTATGCCTTTCCCAAAAATAAACATCTCACTGATTAATCCCAACATCGTGAACTCTAAACACAGCCCTTCATGCATGAATATGAATGATGTAATAATATAATAAACAAAACACCAAAAAGAGACCTAAAACCTCACCAAAAAACTCCAAATTATCACCCATCTGTCCACCCTCCAAAGTGCCAGAAAAATATGCACCCACAACGCGAATCCTTGAACAACCATCCAGCCAGTGCATTCCATCCTCACAATGACTAATTTGCAGCGAGGCGGCTGCTTTTACGCTTCCTATTGGCCAAAGAGCCTGCAGCAGGAGGATTTACAATGTGATTGTGCTCGTGTAGCCAAGCCATATTATCACCAGCAATAACGCTTTGCTCGTAATCGGCAAAGAGACCAAGAGCACAGTTTCGGATGGCTTTAAGGAATTGCTGCTGTCTGATAATAACCTTTTGATGTTTCCATTCAAACATTTGGAAACCTGTTTTTGTCGTCGGGAAGCTTCTTGGATTTTGATAACAGGTTTCACCATCATCATCTGATTCCTCCCCGATATCATCGATCATATCCTCAGCTGGAGGTGGGAGGATGTCATCCAGAGGAAGGTAGCTGTGGCCACCACGCATAGGTGTCTGGGCACCAGCTGTGCTGTTGGTTTGTTGGCTATGATAAACGATGCAAAAAAGCGTTGGGTTGCTTAATTTCATTGCCGCTTTTACCCATCCGGCAGCAGTATTGTTATTGAAGATTGGGGTACCATTACTGGCGTCCGGACCACCATCTCCTTTAGGCTCCTCTAGTGTTAGCAACGGTTCCGGGTTAGGGTTGGAACCGGAACCGAACCGTTGCAACGGGTCTTACCACACGAAAACCCGGACCGTTGCCATTGGGCCGGTTTTACCACCAAAACCCCAGCGTTTCAAGTCCACAATTTTGCCTCCAATTAAGTATCTGAGTTCTGATCGTATCGTGACATGATCAGTAGGTAGATTGTGTAGTTTTAGCCCCTCTTTCAGCTCCCGCTCTCAGATTTGCGGTCGGACCAATATTCGTTGAGTTGCTATCAAAAACCCGTGAATTTCACCCGAAATATGACGTTATTTCACTGTGATTCAATGAATATTGGTCGAATGGAAAATCTGACAGCTGGAGGTGAAAGAGCGGCTAAAACTGCACAATCTGCATACTGATCATATTGTGATACAATCAGAACTCTTATACTTAATTGGAGCCCAAGTTGCAGGAACCGTAATATGGAACCGCAGTCCGGGTTCAACCCGGGCAAAAAACCCTCGGTTTATGTCCAGTCCGGGTAACAACCCCGCCAAGCCGGAGTTGTTGGGGTTACTTGGTAGTTCCTGACCCAGACTGGGGCCTTCGGGTCGGTTCCAACCCAGACCGAAGCCGGGCAACCTGGAACTGTTGCTAACACTTGGCTCCTCTTGGCAGCCTCAAAGCTCTCAGATTTGCTGGCTGCGGTCTGGCAGACCGGCGATTGCAGCATTCACCATAGACAAAATGGTCATATCGACGATTGATGTAACTATCAGTAGTATTGATTCATCATCCCCAGGCCAGTGCCATGGGAAAAGCTGAGTATTGTTTTGGCCCACCGTCTTCTCAGCAATGTCAGGATCCACATAGGCAATGGTAAAACTAAATGGCTCGATAAGGAAATTGGTCAAGGTGTTGCAACACGCCTTTATCGGTGAACACCTGTGACCCGAGGTTTCTTCCTTGTCGTCTTCTGGATCTACACATCATCAGGAAGAGCAAAAGAAGCATTGGGGCAATGAAATACATACCAACCTGTATGAGTTTTCCCTTCTTAGTCTGGGTTTCTTCAAGCCTGAACTTCCTTTGGTGAAGACTAACCTCTGCAAACTCGGCCAGTGCTGTCTTGAGTTTGTGACCATTGAGGTTTGTCTTGTCTGCCATGTACCATTTCCAAAGCGGCCTTTTAGACTCCAGATCACTAATTTCAGTTATGCAATGATTGTTTAGGAGATCCCTTTGCTTGTGGCTGGCGCCTTGGTTATTTATGATGCCCATGGACTGGGCAATCCCCCAGACACGCTCCCTTGATTTATTATCTATCCGTTGTGTTGTCAAGCCCCCCTTATCCTGGCAAATCCCCATGGTTTCTACTGCCCATTGGCTGACTCCAGCACCAGAGCTCTCGGCCCAGACGCGGACTTGTAGAGTCGGCATCTGGATTGTATTAGCATCTGCAACGACTGATTTTGGCAACGAGAAGGCATCACATTACATCTTAGGTCCTCAACGGCAGTCAATGATCGAGTGGTGGATATCAAATGCTTGTTACTCTCAACAACTATTGGGAGTGTTGAATATATAGTCAAGGGTGATGCGATGCGGTAGCAGAGGTAAGGAGCCTGTGTCAAAGGTTCTGGAGATTGTAAGTAAGGTGGGCAGGCAAGGTGAATATATATATGGGCTTGGATGGTTTCCTTGATCTGGCGACATTATCTTAGCTGCAATTCAGCTGGGAGGCAATGTGCTTAGCATTAACTAAGCGCCCTGATTTGTCGACTGAACGCTTAAGTTCATCACAAAGACAACAAAAAGCATGCTCTGTAGTCATATCTCACTTGTTTGTCTTTGCTCTAGTTCCTGTACCTTGCGATGAAGTCACTGGGTCAGAATCTAGGGAGAATGCACAGTTCATATAAGGTACAAACAGAACCTAAAGTGACAACCATAAATCAGGTACTGGGCGCAGGAGGGCCTGGTGAGGGTGCAAAACAATTGCCGTGATGAGTTGAATGCAGATGCAGTATGCTTTTCGAGATCCAAGGGATGTTGAAATTGAGAGAGCGATTAAACACTTCGCAAACGTGTAAAGGAGGATGAGAGAAATCCTACGAGAGTGGTAGGACACTTTTTTGGAAAAAGTAAGTTGAGGTGCGGCTTTTTCCAAGAACCAGTTGGCTTGAAATGGTATCAGAAGCTAAAAGACCATCAAGACGCTTCTTAACGTTGTTGAGACATTTCATTTTGCTAACGAATCATGGATCTGCGTGAACAGTGATGTTAGCAATGGGTCCGGACCGTCACTCCGGGTCCGGGTCAGGGTCAGAACTGAACCTTTGCTAAATTGGCAGGCCTGGTTGTTAATACACCCGAACTGTCAATTCGGGCATGGTTCGATGGATATCTCCTAACCTGTCTGAATTGGTCAGATTGTCAGCGGGTCCATCTGTAGATTTATATTATGTTTTTGTTTTTGCAGTTGAATAATTGTATATTATTAAAATTAGGTATTCGACAGCCAATAATCTCTTTTTGCAAGTTTTGCAATCTGCGATATTGATTATTTTGGAATACGTGTTTTTCCTGTTATACGTTGTATTTTTGGCTATAGAGGAAGTCAATAGTTCTGTTATGTGCTCATTTATCCACACAAAGCCTTAATTACCCAATATGCAAGACCAAATATTGTTGACGCTCCGTTGACGCTCAGTTTAATGATGGGGTAACGTATGTGTCATGCACAGTTTCAAATGAAAAGGCTGCCACAACATCGTATATGAATTATTACCACATTGCGACTCTTAGATTTCCCAAGATCCAACAACAAAAATCATTGACACTCCATTGATGCTCATTTTCAGGATGGGACAGGGAGCGTGCCGCTATTATTTTTAACTCAAAATGCAGCCAATATCTCGTTTATGAATGGCTGCAACCAATCGCCACTTAGATTACACAAGATGCACAGCTAAAAATTGTTGACGCTCTGTTGATGCTCATTTTCAGAATGGGGCAGTGACCATGTCGTATACTGTTTTGCCAAGAAAGGCTGCCAGTACGTTGTTTATGGATAGCAGCGACCAGGTCACTTTTCAATTACCGTACATACAAGACTAAAAATCGTTGCCGCTCAGTTGACACTCATTTTCAGAATGGGGCAGGGAGCCTGATACTACTATTTTTGACTTAGAAGGCAGCCAATACCTCGTTTATAAATGGCTGCAACCAATTGCCACTTAGGTTACCCAAGATGCACAGCCAAAAATTGTTGACGCTCATTTTCAGAATGGGGCAGTGATCGTGTCGTTTACTCTTTTGCCATGAAACGCTGCCAGTATGTTGGTTATGGATAGCACCGACCATGTTACCTTTCAATTACCGTACTTACAAGACGAAAAATTGTTGACACTCCGTTGATGCCCATTATAATGTACGGTCTAGTGAAGATCTGCTGCCATTAATAATTGCAATCATAAATATTTAAACTTTGTGGATGCCTTTCAGCGTGATCAGGACTTGGCTCTATGGCAAAGCTGAGCCCAGTAATATTCCAGCAGTAGTCGCTCTCATCCGGTTAAAATTTATATATCTTGCCAAATAATGGATATTGCCTGCTATAGCTTTGTTTATTGATCAATATTCTCACGCGACTGGTCAATATTCTTCCATAATATTTCTCTAAATAAAATTCTCAGTCAAACTACATAATAACCTTGGTGATAATACATTGATGCACTCTGTCCTACTTTTTCTTGAGTCGCTTATTTCTCCTCGTTTCCATTATATTGATCGTCATCAACGCCTTTTCAATCTTCTTCTTTGCCCATTGAATAGGCCGAATCAATCCAGGAACATTCTGTGTGGCACTTACATTCCGCTGCTCCAGAGTTTCTGAATCCTCACTGCCTTTGTCAAGTTCCATATATGATTTATTGTCTGCCTTCCAGTTGTCTTTGCTGTTGTTAGGATTATCCAAGTCCCCATTCCAGTTAAGCCAATGTTCGGTGTCTGAAATGCTTTCAGGTGAGCTATCCTCACCACTTTCTGCAGGATGGCAGTCAATTCGTTTGATTCTGCGGACATTAAATCCTTGACTTTGTCCTCCAGGGCGGTCCTTTGCAGACAAAGCTGGTGCCACAGGTGATTTTTCCGACAATTTAAATGCAGCCTCACCATCATATTCAAAGTTTGACTAGGATGCTTTGACGATCTCTTCAGTATCTGAAATGTATCCTATAGCTGTCATTTGTTTATTTTGAGTGCGAGATTCCTTCTGTGTAGCACATAGGTTCTGGGTGCCCTGCCACCTCTCCAAAATGTCGTGGACCTTGGCCATTCAGTGCAACTTCTTTTCCTCCACCTCTTTCTTCATCTCCATGTCATTATCAGAGCTGCTTGACTCCAATACTGAGTCATCACCAGCCAGTAATCCATTATTGGCTCGACCAAACTGCCTTACTACAACTTTTTCGCAAAGGGTCTCACCTGTGGTTTTTGACGGCCTCCACCCGATGACATCTCACACAAGGGAAAATCTGGCCTCCACTCCAACACCGTGAGGTATGATAGAGATTATGTCGCGTGCCACATTGGAGAGATCGATGTACTTCGAGTGCATTTCTTCTTGCTGACGTCACCAGTCGGTGATATCCGGTAACCAAAATGTACTACTAACCTCCACTGGGTCAGCGTGGTAATCATTAAGATTCAGATTAATTTGCCCCCAGTGCAGTGGCAATTCAGGAGGTGAATTGAAATAGAGCCTTGCAGCTGTCAATAGGTGTGCTGAACGATCGCTTCGTCCAGGTGTTGTTTTGGCCACATTGTTAGACATTAAGTTTTCTTTATCATTGCTGGACAAATCATATAGATCATAAGAAGATTAACCAGATTATGAAACCATTGCGGAGGAGATGAGATTGTTGTTCAGTATGTTTTCGGGTTAAGTGACCGGCAAACGTCTCTGATTAGTGCAGTATTTGTTCTCCACATACTTCAGAAAGGCCTCCTGGTATTGGGTAGTATAAGAACTCTTGTCTTCAGGGTTAATATCGATTCCCTTCTCCGACTTCCTATATGGTCGCAACTTCTGGAAAGGATCAAGGATACGTGGCAAAATGAGGAGCATACCAGTCATTGGAGTCACTTTAGTATAATAGTTGGACAGCTTCTGCCGTGCAAACATCACGGCAAAGAATAAGTCTTCCTTCCATTGTGTCTTCTTTTTGGCAAAAGCTGGTATCACGCCATCCATGTAATCAAACATGTCATTGTAGACAGTGATGACGTGTTGTAGAGAAATGTTATGCTGTTTTGACACCCACTGGGTCCAGTACCTGAATGGCCGCAAAACCTCCATGACATACTTGACAATAGTCGACCCATCCTGTGTTGTGAAGAGTGGCTGGTAATTGCTGAATTTTGGGATTTTAAGCAACTCGCGTGTGAATTCACATAATCGGTAGGCGTGTTTGAGCAACTCCAGTGTCAAGTTCCAGCCTGTCTTTACATCCATAATGAGTAGTTCTGCAATCTGGACTTTGGCTTTTTGACAGTCAATGAACTCATTTCGATGACCAGGTGTCAGCGTAATCAATATAGCAAGCATTCTCTGCTATGTGAAGGTCAGTTTCAGCACTTTCAAAATATGTTGAAAGACGTACTTTCTCAATTATCTTTGCTAAACCTGGTATCATGGCCGACACCTTGTTGATTCTAGCGTTGCCCTCTTTTCGAAGTCTTTGACTCTTCCCAGTGTCTGTGTTTTCATTCTCTCCAAATTGCTGAATGCACTCATGGGCTTCCCAAGACTTGGTGCAGTCTTTTACACCCAGACTGTTACGGGGGTATATTCCCTAAGTAACTTTATTATTGTATCCGTAGACACTTTTTAGCTCTTAGGTCCACTGCCGTAGATCCTATTCACTATAAGATTATTAATAATCTTCAGCCGTCAAGCTTTAATTTTCTTGTTGACTTGCTGTTGAATTTGTCTAGCCCTTTCCCGTCTAGCCTTCTTGAGTTGTTTCTTTGTTTCTG